>Ga0310811_10000034_pt1 | contig 238344 bp, 222 predicted proteins | sample YCmetagenome_FD_207642 | JGI IMG/M metagenome (GOLD analysis project Ga0310811, IMG submission 207642) | Soil microbial communities from experimental microcosm in Duke University, North Carolina, United States - YC | ecosystem: Engineered > Artificial ecosystem > Soil microcosm > Unclassified... | reverse complement strand
CCGCGACCTCAAGCCGGTGCAGCATGGCGACCAGTGTCGCGATCTCTTCCCGGCTGAAGTCGGCGAAGATGGCGTCTTCCAGCGCCAGGGCCTTGGGCGCCACCTGTTCGTAAAGGGCTCGTCCCGCGGCGGTGAGCGAGAGCAGGTGCGACCGCTTGTCGTCCGCGTTCGGCGCGCGTTTGACCAGACCCCGTTCGACCAGGGCGATTGCGGCCCGGCTGACCGTGACCTTATCCATGCGCGTGGCCCCGCACAGCCCGAACTGGCTGATGCTGCCGTGCTCCGCCAGGACCGTGACCAGACGCCATTCGGGGACGTTCAAACCGAACAGGGAGCGATAGGCGCTCGCGATCACGTCGCTCACCATGTTAGAAGTGATGGACAGGCGATAGGGCACGAAGTCGTCAAGACGCAGGGTCCGGGTTCTTGTCATGCCGCCTCGCTCTCGAGCTGCCGGAAGCGGCAAAGAGGCCTGACGCCGACGCTTTCGTCCAGAGGCAAAGAGGTATCGATTGACACCAGTTTGGCCGCGAGAGTAGTATCGTTCGATACTAATTGAAGGGTTCCGAAGATGGTCGCCAGCGCAGAAAATCCCCTCGGCCTCGATGGTTTCGCCTTTGTCGAATTCACCTCGCCTGACCCGAAGGCGATGGCCGAACAATTCGAGCAACTCGGCTTCGTGGCCGCCGCGCGCCGGCCTGAGCGGGGGCTGACCCTGTACCGCCAGGGACGGATAAACGTGCTGCTCAACGCGGGTCCGGGACAGGCCGCGGCCTTCCGTGAGGCGCATGGCCCGTCCGCGAACGGATTGGCCTTCCGGGTGGCCAACGCGAAAGAAGCCTTTGCGACGTCGCTGGAGCGCGGCGCCGTGGCGGCGGACGCCGAGGCCAGCGCCCTCGAGGACGCCAAGGTGATCGAGGGCATCGGCGGATCCCTGCTCTATCTGGTGGACGCCGATCCGTTCGCCGATTGGGAAGAGGTTCCCGGCTGGCGCGAGGCGGCGGCCAAGAACAGTGTCGGGCTAGATCTGCTCGATCACCTGACCCACAACGTGCGTCGCGGCGAGATGCGCACCTGGTCGGGCTTCTACAGCCGGCTGTTCGGCTTCGAGGAGCAGAAGTACTTCGACATCAAGGGGCAGGCGACCGGCCTGTTCAGCCAGGCGATGATCGCGCCTGACGGGGCGATCCGCATTCCCCTGAACGAAAGCCAAGACGACACCAGCCAGATCGAAGAGTTCCTTCGCGAGTATAATGGCGAGGGCATCCAGCACCTGGCTTTCTCGACCAACAATATCTTTGAAACGGTCGAGAAGCTCCGCGAGCGCGGCGTGCGTCTCCAGGACACCATCGAGACCTACTACGATCTGGTCGACAAGCGCGTGCCGGGGCACGGCGAGGACCTTGAGCGGCTGAAGAAGAACCGGATCCTGATCGACGGATCGACGGGCGAGGAGGGCATCCTCCTGCAGATCTTCACCGAGAACGTGTTCGGCCCGATCTTCTTCGAGATCATCCAGCGCAAGGGGAACGAAGGGTTCGGCAACGGCAATTTCCAGGCGCTGTTCGAGTCCATCGAGCTTGATCAAATCCGCCGCGGGGTCATTAAGGTCGCCTAAGGGCGAGGAGAGAAGCGATGACCGTTCACGAAAGATTTGGCGCGGCCAAGGGCGCGGAGGCCGCGGGTTCCCGTCAGACAGGTTTCGGCAGCTATTTCGAAACCGAGGCCGTCCCGGGCGCTCTGCCCGTCGGCAGGAACTCGCCGCAGAAGGTTCCGTACGGCCTCTACGCCGAACAGCTTTCTGGCACGGCCTTCACCGCGCCCCGCACGGAAAACAAGCGTTCCTGGCTCTATCGTCTTCGGCCCAGCGCCAGCCATACGCCCTATTCGCCCTATGGCGGCGGCCTGCTGGTCCGCTCGGCCCCGTTCGACGAGGTTCCTCCGGCTCCCAACCGGCTACGCTGGGATCCCCTGCCGATGCCGACGACGACCGTCGATTTCGTCGACGGTCTGGTCACCTACGGCGGCAACGGCGACGTCAGCGTCTCCGCGGGGATGGCCATCCATCTGTTCGCCGCCAACCAGGACATGACCGGCCGGGTGTTCTTCTCGGCTGACGGCGAACTCCTGATCGTGGCCGAGCAGGGGCGCCTGCGGCTCAGGACGGAGATGGGGCTCATCGATATCGAGCCGCAGCAGATCGCGGTCATTCCCCGGGGCGTGCGTTTCTCCGTCGCTCTGCCCGACGGGGCCGCGCGCGGCTACATCTGCGAGAACTATGGCGCGCTGTTCCGCCTGCCCGAGCTTGGCCCCATCGGCTCCAACGGCCTGGCCAATCCGCGCGACTTCGAGACGCCGCGGGCCTGGTTCGAGGACCGCGACGAGCCCACCGAAGTGATCCAGAAGTTCCAGGGTCGGCTCTGGACCACCACCCTCGATTATTCCCCGCTGGACGTGGTCGCCTGGCACGGGAACCTGGCCCCCTACACCTACGACCTGCGCCGCTTCAATGTGATCAACACGGTCAGCTTCGACCATCCGGATCCGTCGATCTTCACGGTGCTGACGTCCCCGTCCCACAGCCCCGGGACCGCCAACTGCGACTTCGTGATCTTCCCGCCGCGCTGGATGGTGGGCGAAGACACCTTCCGTCCGCCCTGGTTCCACCGCAACGTGATGAGCGAGTTCATGGGCCTGATCTGCGGCCTCTATGACGCCAAGGAGGGCGGCTTCACCCCCGGCGGCGCCTCGCTCCACAACCAGATGACCGGCCACGGCCCCGATCACGCCAGTTACGAAAAGGCGATCGCCGCGGAGCTGAAACCGCACCGGATCGCCGACACCATGGCCTTCATGTTCGAAAGCCAGTGGGTTATACGGCCGACCCGCTGGGCGGTGGAGACGCCGCTCGCCCAACCAGACTACGACGACGTGTGGCGTGGTTTCCGAAAGGCCGAGCTTCCTGGATGAGTTTTCCCGTAGACGAGACCCACGACCCCTCGCGGACGAGCTGGGTAGAGAGCGCCAACGGTCACGCTGACTTCCCGGTCCAGAACCTTCCCTTGGGCGTCTTCTCGCCGGCGGCGGGCGATCGGCGGATAGGAACCGCGATCGGCGACTCCATCCTCGACCTCAGGGCCGCGAGCCAGGCCGGTCTGCTGCCGGAGACGGTGGAGAAGGCGTTGGCCCAGCCGACGCTGAATAGCTTGTTCGACGCCTCGAAGGCGGATCGCCTGGCGCTCCGCCGCCGGCTGTCGGCCCTGCTGTCCGACAAGGCGAACCAGGGCAAGGTGGAGTCCCATCTCCATCAGGCGCAGGCCTGCACCCTGCACCTGCCTGCCACGATCGGCGACTACACGGACTTCTACGTCGGCATTCACCACGCCACCAACGTCGGGCGTCTGTTCCGGCCCGACAACCCGTTGCTTCCCAACTACAAGTACGTGCCGATCGGCTATCACGGACGGGCGTCCTCCATCCGTCCTTCCGGCGTGCCAGTGGTGCGCCCGAAAGGCCAGACCAAGGCGCCGGACGCCGAGGCGCCCAGCTACGGACCCTCGCGGCGTCTCGACTACGAACTGGAGCTGGGGATCTGGATCGGCTCCGGCAATGGCTTGGGCGAACCGGTCCCCATCGCCGAGGCGGGCGATCATGTCGCCGGTTTCTGCCTGCTCAACGACTGGTCCGCCCGCGACGTGCAGGCCTGGGAATACGTGCCCCTGGGGCCGTTCCTCGCCAAGAACTTCCAATCCACCATCTCCACCTGGGTGGTGACCAGCGAGGCCCTGGCGCCGTTCAGGATCGCGCAGCCGTCCCGGCCGCCGGAGGACCCCCGTCCGCTCGACTATCTATGGAACGATGCGGACCAAGTCAGCGGCGCCCTGGGCATCGACATGACCGTGAGCCTGCTGACCCAGCGCATGCGGGACGCCGGCCTGCCGGCCTATCGCCTGAGCCAGGGACCGGCTTCCAACATGTACTGGACCGTGGCCCAGATCATCGCCCACCACACCTCCAACGGCTGCAATCTCAGTCCAGGCGACCTCCTGGGCACCGGCACCATTTCGGCGCCCCAGCGGGACGGTTACGGCAGTCTGCTGGAAATCAGCAGGGGAGGGGCCGAGCCCCTGATCCTGCCGAGCGGTGAGACGCGCACCTTTGTCGAAGACGGGGACGAGGTGATCATGACGGGACGGGCCCAGGCGGAAGGCCGAGTGTCCATCGGCTTCGGGCCATGCCGGGCAGTCGTTCTGCCCGCACGATGAGCGGACCGGCGGAGGGGACCGACCCGCCGGTTCAGCCCGGCGGCGAACGACTGACAAACACTCCGGCCGGCGTGCGGCTCTGCCTCTTGGAAAGCCTCCAGGACGGCCACGCCCGCAACTTCGTCCTCGAGATCGGTGATCGCCGCTTCCACGGCTTCGTGGTCCGGACGGGCGAGACTGTTCACGGATATGTCGATCGGTGTCCTCACATGGGGTTGCCGCTGGCCCAGCGCCTCGACGACTATATGGCGCCTTCAGGCGACCTGATCGCTTGCAGTTGGCACGGGGCCCTGTTTCGCATCGACGACGGCCGGTGCGTCGGGGGACCCTGTGTCGGCGCCCATCTCTCGCCCTGGCCGGTCAGGGTGCGTGACGGGATGGTCGAGACGGCGTGAGCGGCCCTTGGGTAGCCGTTGACTCGTGCAACGCCCGCCCATTACCTAGGTAGTGCTAAGGTTGGCGAGAGCGCGGCGGTCGCCTGATCGGACCCCTTCCAGCCATTCCCAAATCATTGCCATTGCTCACGAGACCCTGACATGGACGCTATCGCACAACTCCTCGCCCGCCTCGCGGAAGCGATCGATCGGCGCCAGCCCGAGCAGATCGCCAATAAATTCACGGCGGACGCTCAGTTCCGGGGCGGCAGTCCCGACCTGTTGGTCGGGCCCGACGCCATCCGGGCGATGTACGAGCAGCGTTTTTCCGCCAATTCCCAGCGCCGAACCCGACACCTGTGGTCGAACCTGAGGACTGAACTCCGTGGCGAACAGGAAGTGGCCTATCGAGTGACTCTGAGCGTCTATGCGTTCGAGCCGCAGCGCTCGGCGACGACGATCCAGATGCGGGTCATCGAGGCGGAGGGAATTTGCGTGCGGGGCGAGGACGGCCAGTGGCTGTTGAAGACCCAGTTTTCCGAACCCTTCTTCGAGGTCCAGATGCCCTTGGCCTCGCCCCTTCCCGCGGCTTGAAGGCGTTCGTAGACCGAGGCCCTATGCGGGCTCGGGCGGGGGCGTCAGCGGTATGATCAGGCGCGCCTCCAACCCGCCGTCGGGGTGGTTGACCAGCGCCAGATCCGCATTGTTCTTCTGGGCCAGCATCTTGGCGATGGTCAGGCCAAGGCCGACGCCGCCGGTTTCGCGGGACCGGGATGTCTCAAGGCGCACGAAGGGCTCGAACACGGATTCCAGCTTGTTGGCCGGTATCCCGGGGCCATGATCGCGGATGCGGACCACGACCCGGTCATCGTCGGCGGAGGCGCTGACCTCGGCCGAGCCGCCGTAGTTCAGGGCGTTGTCGATCAGATTCGCCAGGCACCGCTGCAGCGCCCTTGGCCGGGCGATGACGTCGCAGCCGCAGCGCTTCAGCAGAACCGCCGGGCGTCCGCCTTCCGCCGCGTCCTCGACCACGCTGGCGAGCAGCGAATCCAGGGCCATGGGGGAGAACGGTTCTTCCGTCTGACTGCTGCGGGAAAAGTCGAGGCCTTCGTGGATGAGGGCGTCCATGGCCTCCAGGTCGTCGATCAGCCGGCTCTGCAGGGCCGGGTTGTCGACCTTCTCGACCCGCAGTCGCAGCCGGGTGAGCGGCGTTTTGAGATCGTGGGTGATCGAGGCCAGGATGTGGGTGCGCTCGACGATGTGGCCGCGAAGTTTGGCTTGCATCGCATTGAGCGCCCGCGCCGCGTCCCGGACCTCGTAGAGTCCCCGCTCAGGGAGCGGTGGGCGGTCGATGTCCCCGCCCAGCGCCCGCGCCGCGCGCGACAGTTCGCCCAGGGGCGCGGCGGCCATGCGCGACGCGGCGAAGGCCAGGGCGGCCATGCCGCTGACCAGCAGCAACAGCATCATGGGATCGACATCGGGGAAGGCGAACCTGTTCGTATGGGTGGCGAGAACCAGCTTGAGCGGAGCCCCGTCGCTCAGTCGGGTGGAGATGATCCAGCAGTCGAACTGGCTGGCCGTATCGGGCTGCACCCATTCGGGAAAACAACTTGATGAAACCGCGCGCATGGCGCTGACCTTGACGCCGACGCGGGCCGCCAGGCGGGCTGCCAGTTCAGGATCGGCCGAACTGGCCCGCTCCCGCCCCGTGGGCGAGTGCAGATCGGAAAAGCCCTGCAGGATCAGATTCTTGCGAAACGCCGCCGGGACACGGTCGGTGGTGAGGACAAAATCCTCAACCCGGTCGACGACCCGATCGAAGCGGATCCGTTGAATATCCGACCGTCGGTGGGCGTCGGCGATTTCCCAAGCCAGGGTCGCCGAACTGAGGGCGCCGATCAGCAGGATGACGAACAAAAGGCCGGCGATGCTGCCGAAGTAACGGACGACCGGAAGCACCACGGGGCGGAACAGGTCCCGCAATCCCCTCCACGGCGTCGCGGCCGGCGTCGACTCCAGCGGGTCTTGGGGGATTTCGCTGCGCGGGGCGGATCCGAAATACATGTCAACTCACGAACGAGAGGCCTCGATCAATCGTCCGGCATGATATCCGGCGGCGGACCATGCGCAAGGATGAAAGGATGGGGGCGACCCGCGCAATAGTGTTCAAGGCCGCGATGAGTAGAGATTTTATATTTCGGATATCGGAGAGCCGCCCATTTGAATCTGGTTTTATTCGATTCGAAGAGGCCCGGATGGCCTCTGGTCTCACCGATAGGCCCCTTTCCGTTCAGGGTATTTGCCGTGGGCCATGCTTCGGGGGCGCGAAATGGGCGTCCGGCGATTGCATTACGGCCATGACGTTGTAAATGACCGACGATGGATGCCGCCGGATTGCGATCCGGCTTGAGGCCCTGGCGTTGATCGCCGGGCCCGGTCCCCACGGCGTCCGGCAGACTGGAGATTGAGCCATTCCCAAACTTCGCGATGATAAGGTCCAGCCCGAAATCAAGGTTGTGCCGGAAACCGCCGACGCCGCTCTGCTCGGTCGGACCCTGGGGAGTTTGGCGGACATCCAGGCGATCGAACGGGTTCCCCTCGACGAGCGCCTGAGCGTCGTCGATTTCCACCAGCGCATCCAACTCGCCCTGAAGGCCCGAGATCCTGAGGATACGGCCATCTACTTCGTCCCGGACGGCGAGGTCGACGGTCCGGTCGACGAGACCTCCTTTGCGCTGTTGAGGAAGAAGATCGAGCTTACGGCCGGCCTCCTGCAGAGCCATGGCGTAGGCCGTGCCGACGTGGTGGCGATCCTGTTGCCCACCCTGCCGGCGACCTATTGGTCGATCATCGGCACGATGTCCCGGGCCATTCCCTTTCCGATCAACTGGATGCTGGAGCCGAAACATCTGCTCGGTCTGCTGATCGAGGCTGATGTCAAGGCGGTGATAGCGCTTGGGCCGACTCCAGGTTTCAAGATCTGGGACGCGGTGGCGTCGATCAAAGACCAGCTGCCCGCTGGCCTGCCTATCTGGTCCGTGGCCGCCCCGGGCAGCGAAATCCTTCCCGATAGCGATTTCGAGATCGCCCTGGCCCGTCAAGCCGAGACCTCGGCGCCGGCCGCCATCCTGCCGGCCGACGGCCAGGATGTCGCCGCCTACATCCATTCCGGCGGCACCACCGGCTTGCCGAAGATCGTCAAACTGTCGCACCGCAACATCTCCTACCGTCACTGGACGGTGCAACTGGCGCAGCAGGTCACGGTTGGGGAGGTCATTCCGCAGGACACCCCGATCTTCCACGTCGGCGGCTTGGCCGGGCGATGTCTGCCGATGCTGGCGTGCGGCGTCAGTCTGGTGATCCCCAGCATCATGGGCGCCCGCGACAAGCGCTACATCGCCAACTACTGGAAATTCGTCGACCGGTTCGGCCTGACGCGCCTTTCGGGCGTGCCGACCATGTTCTCGGTCCTGGCCAAGTCGCCCCCGCAAGGGGACGACCTTTCGTCCCTGCGGCGGAACTTCATTTCGGGTTCGACGGCTCTGCCGGCGGCGGTCCGCAACGCCTTCGAGCGCGTGTCCGGCGTCAGGATCCTCAATTCCTACGGATTGACGGAAAACACGGCGACGGTCGCCATCGAACTGCGCGACGGTCCCTCCACGGAGGGCAGTTCCGGAACTCCGGTGCCTTACACGCGCGTCCGCGTGGCGATGGTCGACGCGCCGGAGGCCACGCCGCGTCTCTGCGGAGAGAACGAGACCGGCATGCTGCAGGTCAACGGCCCCGGCCTGGCCCTGGGTTACCTGTCGGAGGAGCATACCCGCACTTCGCGCACGCCGGACGGATGGTTGATCACCGGAGACCTCGGACGCATCGATCACGAGGGCAATCTGTTTGTCACCGGCCGGGCCAAGGACGTGATCATCCGGGGCGGGCACAACATCGATCCCGGCCTGATCGAAGAGGCCCTGCTTCAGTCTTCGGAGGTGCTGTTCGCCGCGGCGGTGGCCAAGCCCGACGCCTACGCCGGCGAACTTCCGGTCGCCTACGTCCAGCTAGTCCCGGGATCGCGCGCGACCGAGGCGGAACTGATCGAATTCGCCGCCAAGCAGATCGCCGAGCGCGCGGCGATTCCGAAGGAGATCTTCATCGTGGACAAGCTGCCGCTGACCGCGGTCGGCAAGCCGATCAAGGTCGATCTACGGCAGGACGCGGCCGAACGTCATTTCCGGTCGGCGCTTTCGCAAATCCCCGGCCTGTCCGGTGGAAAGGCGAAACTGGACGTCGCGGTGCGGCCCCACCCCCTTCACGGCAGTCAGGTCACGATCCAGCTTAAGGGTCTGGAGCCCGCCGACGAGGCCGCGGCAAAGCGCGAAATCGAAGCCGTCATGGAGCAATATGCCTTCGCCTATCAGCTCGAGGGCTGACGGCGTCGAAGGCGAACTGGAGTGAGACGGGCATGATCAAGATCATTTCGCTTTTGCGGCGCAAGGACGGCATGACGCACGAGGCGTTCGTCCGGCACTGGGAGCACGTCCACGCCCCGATGCTGCGGAATCTGCCCGAGGTGCGACGCTATGTGCAGTCGCATATCGTCACCGAGCGGCCCACGCCGCTCGGGGCCATCGACGGCGAGATCGACGGCATCGTCGAGCTCTGGTTCGATGATCTGGAAGCTTTCGAACGCTCGTGGCGTTCGCCCGCCAACAAGGCGGTCGTGGAAGACAGCCATACATTCATCGGCGCGATCAAAAGCTTCATCGTCGATGAAAAGACCATCATTTCCGCCGCCTGAAGCGTGGAGCCTGAATCAAGCATGCCGTCCCTGTTCGATCCGGTTCAACTCGGTCCGTTCACACTCAAGAACCGGTTCGTCCTCTCGCCCATGACCCGCGAACGGTGCGATCTTGATGGCGTACCGACGGAGATCCACGCGGCCTATTACGCCCAACGCGCCACCGCCGGCCTGATCGTCACCGGCAACAATCGGATATCGCCGAACGCGGCCTGCAGTCCGCACAGCTCCGGCTTGCACTCGCAGGCCCAGGTGGCCGGCTATCGCCGGGTGACCGACGCCGTGCACGCCAACGGCGGCGTGATCTTCGCACAGCTGTTTCACTCCGGGGCCGGCGGCCACCCGGACATATTGCCGGGGGCAGGCGAGCCGGTGTCGGCGTCGGCGGTTTCCTGGGGCGGGCCTGTCCGCACGGTCAACGGCTCCACGCCCTGCGTGGTGCCGAGGGCGCTGGAGGTCCATGAAATCCAGGACATCACGCAGACCTTCGCGGACTCCGCTCGCCTGGCCAAGGCGGCGGGATTCGACGGCGTCGAAATCCAGGCCGCTTCCGGCTATCTGATGGACCAGTTTTTTTCCTCGCGCACCAACCGCCGGACCGACGCCTATGGCGGCGACGTCGTCAATCGCTGCAGGATACTGATGGAGACCTTCGAGGCGGTCGCGCCAGTGTTCGGCGCCGACCTGACCGGGATCAAGCTGTCGCCGGAATTCAACCGGCACGGGACAGTCGTCGACGACAATCCGCAGGAGACGTTCAGCCACCTCGCCACCGCGCTGTCGGACCTGAAGGCGGGCTATCTGAACGTCGCCGACAACAGCATCGACACCGACTATCACGCCCTGCTGCGTCCCCTGTTCGACGGTCTCTACATCGCCAACGTCGGCTTCACCCCGGCGCGCGCCCAGGCCTATATTCGCGAGGGCAAGGCGGATCTTATCGCGTTCGGACGCCTGTTCATCGCCAACCCGGACCTTCCCGAGCGGATCCGCACCGGCGCGGAGCTCAATCCCCTGGACCCCACCACCCTCTATGCCGGCAATGCGCGCGGCCTGCTCGACTATCCCACCGTGGACGTCCAGAACCGGCCCTAGGGGAAACGGGTGGGTTCGGCTAACCTCGAAGCTCGGAATCTGCTAGCGGTGGTTTTGTGCGAAGTGTTTACTCTCCCCGCCACCTGGACGACTGACCAACGCTCGCTGCCTATCGCTCTAGGACTTTTGGGGGCCGGGTTTGTTTGCTGAGCCATATGAACACCTGGGCGCAAAGCGGCGCGGCATCAATTCGGTGGAGCAGGGCGTAGCCGTCCTGCAGGCGGTCGTGGATCTCAAGAAGGCGGCCTCGCTGAAGGAGATCGCCGAACAGGCGGGCATGGAGTCCAGCCAGACCCACCGCTACGTCTCGAGCCTGGTCAATTGCGGCATGCTCCGGCAGGACGCCGCGACGGGGCGCTACGACCTCGGTCCTACGGCCCTCCGGACCGGTATCGCGGCGCTCTCAAGACACGACGCCTTGACCCGAGCGGAGGAGACGGCGCGGGATTTTTCCAACAGCAGCGGGGCGACGACGCTCGTGAGCGTCTGGGCGTCCGGCGGCCCTACCGTCATCCGCTGGAATCCCGGCTCGCCGCCCGTCTACACCATGCTGACCATCGGGTCGGTGCTGCCGGTGGCCACCTCGTCAACGGGAAAGGTCTTCCTCGCCTTCCTGCCGGAGGCGCAGCTGGCGCCCGTGCTCCTCGCCGAAGGCCACAAGCTTCCCTTGGCGAAGGACCCCAGCCTGCTGAAGGAACGGGAGCGGATGCGCACCACCTTCCTGTGCGACATCGACAGTCCTCTGGTCCGGGGCCTGAGGGTCTTCGCCGCGCCGATCCTGGGGGTCAATGACGCCTTGGTCGCGGTGGTCACCGCCTTCGTGCCGGAGTCTGTTCCGCGCAAATTGGACGAGGGCTATCGCAGGGGCCTGCTCGCGGCCTGCGCCAAGGCGACCTCCGACCTCGGGGGCAACTGGCTGGGACCGCGCCCCTGAAGATGCGGGCGGCGCTCGCCTAGTCTTCCGGCGCCACCGTGACGGCCATCCCGGCCAGGTCGTCGGCAACACGCAGCTGGCACGACAGGCGCGATGAGCCGGAACGATAGTTGTCCCCCTCTTCGAGCAACTCGAGCTCAAACTCGGAAGGAGGGGGGAAGCGGTCGTAGTCCGCCGGCTCGAGATAGACGTGGCACGTCGAGCACGAGGCGATGCCGCCGCATGTCGCCAGGATATCGAAGCCGTTCTTCTTCAGGCCGAGCATCAGCGACTGATCGATGAGACAATCCACGGTTCGCGTCGCGCCTTTGCGATCCGTCACGACAAATTCGACCATTCTGTTCGCCCACACTCTTGAAGTTGCTACGCCGCGGACCACCCGGGACGGGGGTCGCCTCATCGACATCCGCGGCGCCCCGGGGCCCGCGATTCGATGATTTGGCATACACTGCTGCCCTGACGCCAGCTACGAACGCCGGCGAAACCCGGCGGACCGAAGCTGGCCGGTTCATTGAACATTATACAAGTCAATCGCCCTGAGACAATACCGGGCCGATTTTTACCGCCCGGTGGACCGCTCGTCCTCCTGGAACGGGGCAGGCGTTCCCAGGAAAGGCAGGCCCGGACCATCGCCAAACGGCCATGTAATTGTCCAAGGGACAACGGATAGGCGCATATGGAATTTTCTTGACATCATATCGGGCCGAGGCAATCTGCCTCGCCTGTGGCGCCGGCGACCAGCGGCTCCCCTACCAAAGGGCTTCGCGCCCCGACTATATTCAGATGTCGTTTCGACGACGATATAGGATGTGCGCGCCGTTATAAACCATGGCGTTATCGGCCCGCCGGCATAAAGCAGTCTTCTTAGAAATGCGGATGCCGACGATGGGCAATGAAGAGTGCGGGAAGAGACAAGGCTTATGAGCACCCCTGAGCAGCGGCCGAAGCCGGCCTTGGACCTGAAGTTCATCTCCCACGGCACGCTGGAGAGCAAGGACCTCGATCAGACCCGGAAGTTCTACGAGGAATTTCTGGGCTTCGAGGTTGTCCGAGCGGGCGCTCGGTCCCTGTGGGCGCGCCTGGGCGGCGAACACATCTACGTCGTGATCATGGCCAGTCCGAACCACGCCGCGATGCCGTTCGCCAATCACAACGGAATCGACGTCCACACCGACGCAGAGGTTGACCGCGCCCACGAGATCGTCGTTCGCGACGCCGAAAAGTGGGGCATACACCAGATCAGCAAGCCGCGGGTCCAGCACGGGACCTACAGCTTCTATTTCTGGGACGCCGACGAGAACGCCTGGGAGATTCTCTCCAATCCCAAGGGGGGATACGCCTGGATGTTCGAGCGGGGCGACCAAGAAGGTCGGGGTCACATGAGCAAGGATTTCCAGCGGCCGACAAGCGTCGCTGCGACCGGCTCTTCGAGTGCGGAATAGGTCACGGCGCGAGAACGTCGGACACCGGAGGTCATCGTGAGCCAAGCTGCCCGCGTTCCCATGCAGGCGTCGTCCAGCATTGTCGGCGCCAACCAGGGAACCGCGGCCTTTGCGGCGATGATCGGCCTTACCTGGGGGCTCAGCACCATCGCCCTCATGGGGCTGGGCGTCTTCATAGGGCCGCTTCAGGCCGAGTTCGGCTGGACCCGCACCCAGGTGGCGCTGGTCTCCACCTTCATCAACCTCACCGCGGTCACCATGTCGCCGCTGCAGGGGGCGCTGATCGACCGGTTCGGGTCGCGCAGGGTGGTCCTTCCCTCTCTGGTCGTCTTCGCGGTCGGCCTGATGCTGCTCTACTTTCTGCCGCCGCAGATCGAAATGTTCTACCTGTCCTGGTGTATCATCGCCGCCTTCAGCGTGGGCCTGCTGCCGGGCAGCTTCCTGCGTGTCGTGGGGACTTGGTTCGACCGGAATCTGGGTCTGGCCATGGGCTTGGCCAACAGCGGGATCGGTCTGGGCAACATCATCGTGCCTCTGGTCGCTACGGCGGTGATCATCTCCTACGGCTGGCGGATGGCCTATGTGACGCTGGGGCTGGTGGTCCTGTTCGTCGTGTTGCCGGTCTGCTTTCTGTGGCTGAGGGAGAAGGAGCGGCCCGCGGTGGAATCGCCCGAGGCGCTGCTGGCCCGCAAGCGCACGGCCTCCCAGAAATTCAAGCAGGCCATCCGTAGCAAGCCCTTCATGATCATCGTCGTGGCGTTCTTCTTTATGGGCCTGGTGAACACGGCCCTGATCGCCCAGCAGGTGCCGATCCTGACCGACGCCGGCCTCTCGCGGCAGAAGGCGGCGTTCATCCAGTCGATGTTCGGGGTCTTCCTGATCGTGGGGCGCCTGGGGGCTGGCTTTCTGCTCGACCGGGTCTTCGCCCCGATCCTGATGATCGTCGTCGCCCTTGGCGGCGTGGTCGCCTGCCTGATCTACTCGACGGGGACATCCGGCCAGATCGTCTACCTCTCGGCGGCGCTCCTTGGTCTGGTCATCGGGGCCGAATTCGACGTGCTTGGCTATCTGGTCAAGCGGTACTTCGGCATCGAGGCGTTCGGAAGGATCTACAGCGTGATCTTCGCGCTCTTCCAGCTCGGCGGCGCCATGGGCGTGGTGGCCTTCTCCTACAGCTACAAGGCGTTCGGAAACTACCAGTACGGCCTATACGGGGCGGCGACATCCCTGCTTCTGGCCTGCGTGGCCTTCGCCTTCGTGCCGAAATACCCGGCCGTATCGGCGCCGAAGGCCGTTGAGGCCTAACCCCCATACCGCTTCGTTCAGAGGCGGTTCAGGTCGTTCATGGGATAGTTCGACAGTCGCGGTTGATTGTGTCGTAATGTTTCGAAGGGGTAATTCATAGGCGACCCTTAGGAGCCTAAATTGAAGTGGATCGCACCGTGGATAGCCACCCCAGGACAAATATGATCGCGCTTCTGTCGGAGGTGCGACAGGGCGCGCGGAGAAGACGGCTATGAAGCGGCTTTTTGGCTCGGTTTGCGCTTTGTCGGCGGCGGCGGCCGTGGGACGACGGGCTTGACGATAGCTGCCCACGTAAATCTGAGTCGAGCACACCTAATGGAGGTAATCTCATGTTTGGAAAACTGATCGCCGGCGCCGGCGCCGTGGCCCTTGTCGGCGCTGTGGCTGCGGGCTCCGCAAACGCCCACCACTCCTACGCCATGTTTGACGCCAACACGACCTTGAACGTTCCCGCCACGGTGGTGAAGTGGGAATGGACCAATCCCCACAGCTTCCTGATGGTGGTCGACAACACAAACGGCGGCCATTGGGATCTTGAGGCCGCAAGCCCTTCGATGCTGTCCCGCAACGGTCTGAACCGAGCTACCTTCAAGCCGGGCGACAAGGTGACCGTCACGCTTCACCCCCGCCGGGACAACAAGGAAAAGACCAGCGGCGTGGGCTCGTTGATGCGGGTGACCTTGGCGGACGGCAAGGTCGTGCCGTTCGAAGCGGCCCGTCCTGAGGGAGCTGGCCGCGGCGGTCCGGCCCCGGCCCCGGCTTCCTGACGGGGTGCGGCGCATCCGTCCGGTGCGCTGAAGACGGTGGACGGCAAGCCCGTTCCCCGGCTTCGGCGGACCAGACGGCCGGCCGCCAACGCAGCCGGCGTCGCAAGCTTTGCAGCTCGGAATTGTCGAAAAAATCAGACGCCTGCGGTCAAGCCTGAACTGGCCGGCAAGCGCGACAAAGGGTGGAAATCGAAAATGCGGCGAACATCATCGGCACTGTTTTGTGCGCTCGCCCTCGCCCTTGGCGCGGGGGTCGGCCTGGCGGAGGCCGCGCCGGCCGCGCCGGCGCCCGGCGTCGTCACCCAGGGGGATCTGATCATGCAGGCCGCAGTGGCGGCCTCGCACACGGATCCGGCGAAGTGGGATTGGCCGCCGATCGCGAGCCCCAAGGTTCGCAAGGAGATCGCCGAAGGCCATTATTCCCCCGAAGAACTGCGCAACATCTTCACCATCCTGGCGAGTTTCAGCGGCAATCGCTGGCCGACCCAGGGCCCGAAGGCCCAGGACCCGAGCACGGCCAAGCTGAGGGCGCCCGACGCCATAGCCCATGGCCGCGGCTTCCGCGGACTGGAAGTTTTCTACGGCAGCAACGGCTACGCCGGCGGCCCCGACGGCAGCATCGGCGACCGGGTCAACAACGTGGACACCGTCATCGCCCACGGCGACCAGGTCCTGATCAGCTGGATCATCGAAGGTCACCATACCGGCAAGCTGTTCGGCTTCCCCGGGGATGGCAAGCCGATGCATGTGCGCGAGACCAGCGTGCAGCGTTTCAAGGACGGCAGGGCCGTCGAAACCAACGCCATCGGCGACGATCTAGCCCTCTATACCCAAGCGGGCGGCAAGATCAGCTTCCCCGACAAGCCGTAGATTCCCTATCGTTGAGCGCACGCAGCATGCGCCAAGGCTCCAAATCCAAGACGAGGACGTAAAATGCGTGGATTATCTTCGGCCCTGGCGCTGGCTTCGGCCTTGGCTCTCTTCGCTGCGGCTGGACCCGGCCAGGCCCAACCCCCTGGCCGCGGCGCCGGCGCCGGTTCGGCGCAACCGGGACCCAGCCAGGGCGACCTGATCGCCCAGGCCGCGATCGTCGCCTCGCATACGGACCCGGCGAAATGGGATTGGCCCAGCGCCGCCAGCGCCGACGTCCGCAAGGGGATCATCGAAGGCCACTATACCCCTGAGGAGCTGCGGAACATCTTCATCACCCTGGCCCGGTCGAGCGGTCCCTCCTGGCCGAACAGCGGACCGAAGGCGGCGAATCCGTCCCTGGCGGTCCTGCAGGCGCCGGACGCGATCAATCACGGTCGCGGGTTCCAAGGGCTCGAGGCCTTCTACGGCAGCAACGGCTACGGCGGCATCGAGGGCCGGGTCAACAAGATCGACAACCTCATCGCCCACGGCGACCGGGTCTGGATCACCTGGATCATCGAAGGCCGCCACACCGGCAAGCTGTTCGGCTTCCCCGGCACCGGCAAGCAAATCCAGGTGCGGGAATCGAGCATGACCCGCTTCAAGGACGGCAAGGCTGTCGAACTGGACTTCATCGGCGACGATCTCGCCCTTTATACTCAAGCCGGCGGCAAGATCAGCTTTCCGGACAAGCCGTAATCAATTGCAGCAGGTGGGGGCGTTGGCGCAAATCATCGCTCCCTTTGCGGCTTTGCAGTCGCACAATCAGGAAACGAGGGACGGAAAATGCGCGCCATGACACTGAGCCGTTGGTTTGCAACGGCGCTGGTTTTGCCTTTGATCGTTGCCGCCGCGCCCGCCGGCGCCCAGGCGCCGGCCGGAGCCGGGGCCGGGGCGAGGCCGGCAAGAGGGGCCGGAGGCCCGCCGGCCGTGCACACGCCCGCCACCAAGGATCCCGCGGCCGCCCCGGCCGCCACCTACCGGGTGGATCCGAACCACGCCAGCGTCATCGCCGTCGTTCTGCACGAGGGCACGTCCTTCTCGACCTTCCGCATGAACAAGGTCGCCGGCACGCTTAATTGGAATCCCCGGGTCGAAGCCTCCACCGTGGAGGTCACGGTCGACCCCAAGTCGGTCGACACCCCCGCGCCGGGCTTCGTCGATACGCTTGTCGGTGAGCAGTGGCTCAATGCCGAGAAGTTCCCGGAGATCAAGTTCGTCTCCACGGCTGTCCGCCGCACCGGTCCGACCACCGGGGAGATCACCGGCAACCTGACCTTCCTGGGCAAGACCAAGCCCATCGTCGTAAGGGCGGAACTGGTGGGCATCGGCGCCAGCGTGCGCGGCGTTCCGACCATCGGCTTCAGGGGGGTCGCCAAGTTCAAGCGATCCGATTTCGGTTTGACCACCCTGGAGGAGGCCGTCGGCGACGAGGTCGAGCTGCTGCTCGAGATCGAGTTCCGTAAAGCCACCTGATGCTCAGCACGGCGGCAGAGTCCCTCCCGACAGACGACGCTTCGAGCAAGTTCAGTCTGTACCAGGGCTTCGTGGTTGGGCTGTGCGCTCTGGTCGCGATGTTGGACGGCTTCGACACCCAGGCGATCGCCTTCGTCGCTCCGGTGATCGCCAAGTCGTGGGGGGCGCCGGTCGCCGGCTTTGGGCCGGTGTTCGCGGTGGGGCTGTTCGCCGGAATCCTCGGTTCCGTCGCTTTCGGGGTGGTCGCCGACCGCCGGGGGCGACGGGTGACCATCATCGCCACCACGGCCATGATCGCGGCCGGCTCGCTTTTGACTTTGCTGTCGAAGGGAATGGTCGACCTGACGGCCTACCGCTTCTTCACCGGGTTCGGCCTGGGCGGGGCCATTCCCAGCATCGTCGCTCTGTCGGCTGAATATTCGCCGCCACGCATCCGGGCCACCGTGGTGACGGCGATGTTCTGCGGCATCCCCCTCGGCGCCGTGCTTGGGGCGGCCGCCTCCGTTCCTCTGATCAAGAGCGGCGGTTGGCCGGCGGTATTCCTGGCCGGCGGGATAATCCCGCTGTTGTTGCTGCCTGTCTTGATGTGGCGGTTGCCGGAGTCGATCGGCTGGCTGAAGGCGAACGGCAAGGCCGAACTCGCGGAGAAGATCCGCTCGCGCACCCACCTGCCTTCCCTCTCTGCGCCGGTCGACGGCCTGGCCGTCAAGCCGGCGCCGGCCAAGATCACCGCGCTGCTGGCCTCCGGGCGGGCGATGGCCACCCTTTGTCTGTGGTCGACTTTTTTCCTCAGCCTGCTTCTGGTGTTTTTCCTGGTCAGCTGGATCCCGTCCATTGCCGTGGCCGAGACGGCTTCGCCCTCCATGGGCGCCATGGCGGCGGCGGTGCTCAACTTCGGAGGCATCGCCGGGGCGCTGGTGATCGGGCGGTTGATCGACCGGTTCGGCGCCTTCGCCGTGGTCGGTTCGGCCTACGTCCTGGGCGCCTGTGGAATGATGGCCATCGGGCTGGGCCCTGACGCGCGCGCGTCGGTGTTCATGTTCAGCCTCGTCGGCGGTTTCTTCGGCATGGGCGCGCAGCTGTGCGTGGTCGCCATCGCCGCGGACTTCTATCCCCTGACCTTGCGGGCGACCGGGGTAGGCGCAGCCATGGGCGCCGGACGTTTCGGCGCCATCACCGGCTCCCTGGTCGGCGGCGCGCTGCTGGCTGGGGTCGGCGGCGCCGCGCGATTCCCGCCTGTGCTTTCCGGCCTGGCCATAGCAGCGTGTGTGGCCGTCCTCGGCGCCGGATTTTTCAAACGCAGAGAGAGCAAGGACTGAACGCCCGGAAGGCTCCTCGGGCGCAAAGGCGACGCCATGAACTCTGATCCAACCCGGAGACGTCATGCCGATTAATCGACGGAATCTGATCGGCTCGGTCGGAGCGGCCGCCACCGGCGCCGTTCTGAGCAGCGGCGAGGCCGAGGCGGCGACTGCGGGGCCTCTGCGCTGGACCCATGAAGCCGACGTCGTGATCGTGGGGGCCGGCGCGGTGGGCCTGACCGCGGCGGTCGTCGCCCGCGAAGCCGGCTGTTCAGTGATCATCCTCGAGGCGGAGCCCGATATCGGCGGCCACGCCATGGTCAGCGGCGGCAACGTCCCCCTGGGCGGCGGCACCAGCGTCCAGAAGAAATACGGGATCAAGGACACGCCGGATCTGCTGTTCCGCGACCTCACCGATTGGTCGGTCGTGGAGTCCAACGGGGCGGCGGACTACCGCTACAACGACCGCGAGGTCATCCGCGCCTTTGCGGACCACGCCGCCGCCACCTTCGAGTTCCTGCTCGCCCATGGCGTCACCTTCGCCGACAAGGCGCCCGACAGCGGCGGCCTGGCGGTGGGGGCCTCGGTTCCGCGCACGATGCATGCGGTGCCCCTGGACTGGCCCCTGCCGGGAACGGGCAAGCCGGCTCCGCCCGAACAGCGACGGACCCTGTCGACCGGAACGGGGATCGTGCGCCCGCTGGAGGTCGCGGCCCGCAAGGCCGGGGTTCAGATCCTGCTCGAGCACCGCATGACCTCGCTGCATCGTCAGGGACGGCGCGGCCGGGTCGTCGGGGTGGCGGCCACGACCAAGGGCAAGCCCCTGAACGTTCGCGCCCGCAAGGCGGTCATCCTGGGGACGGGCGGCTCCACCGGCAATGTCGAGTTCCGCCGCATGTTCGATCCACGGCTGACCGAGGAGTATTGCGGCCTCGCGGGAATGCCCTGGTCGAACCAGGACGCCAGCGGCGAACTGGCGGCCATGGAGGTCGGGGCCGCCCTGTGGGGCATGGCCAACTACACCGGCGAATTCGGCTGGAGCCTATGCAAGCCGGGCCAGATCGGGTGCCAATACGGCTACAACCATTTGATCTGGGAGCCGGGCAGCCGGGTGTTCGACAAGGCTCGCGCGACCGGGCTGGGGGTGAAGGACTGGCAAAACCTGATCCTGGTGAACATGCTGGGCGCGCGTTTCTATGACGAGACCGGCGACCAGTTCACCGGCAACAACCCGGGGTCCCAGACCAATTACGTCCAGGGCAGTTGGCGCAACGCGGCCGACAAGCCTTACAAGCCGAAGAATTTCCTCAACGCGGCCCTGGCGGGCATCAACGACGGCAAGAACGGCGGCGGTCCGATCTGGGCCATCTTTGACGCCGACGCCGTGGCGCGGGAACGTTGGGACCCGACGCCGCCGAACGTCGATGAAAGCGGCTTCTTCTTCAGCGCCCCGACCCTGGCTGAACTCGCCAGGAAGATCGTGATGAAGCACCAGCGGGTTCCGATGCCGCCCGCGGCCTTGGAAGCGACCGTCGCCCGCTACAACAGCTTCGTGGACGCGGGCAAGGACGCCGACTTCGATAAGCCTGCGCCCAAGTACAAGATCGCCAAGCCGCCCTTCTACGCAGCCTGGGCCACTCCGATCAATCACGACACGCGGGGAGGACTGCGGATCAACGCCGCCTGCCAGGTCGTGGACATGAAGGGCGCCGTGATACCGGGCCTTTATTGCGGGGGAGAGTCCGCCGGCGGCTTCAGTCAGCACGGCCTGGCGCGCGCCACCTGTCAGGGCTTCATCGCCGGCCAGCACGCGGCCGCCGATTCGGCCTAGCCGCATGAGCACGGCCGTTTTCGACGGTAATTTAAGTCGTATATATGACCTATTTGGGTGGGGGCTTGGCGCGGGTCGATTTTTCGAAGGGGGAGGGTGGGGGCTTCAGCTTCTCGACCGATCGGATTGGCCGGTAGGCCCGTCGTCCCCTTCTCCTTGACGTCCACATTGAAGCGGGTAAAAGACGTATAGCTAGCCTATAGGCTTCCGGCATTATCATCGGTCGGCGCCCGGGGCGATGCTCCGCCGCGGCGGGAGGAAATGAAGCATGAAGTTTGCGGTCATCGCCGCTATCGGGGTTTCCGTCCTGGCAAGTTCGGCGTTCGCGGCCTCGGCGCCCGCTGCGGCGGCTGGCGCTGCGGCGGCCAAGCCCAACACGCGTACGTTCGATCCCCACGATCTGGCGGGGGTGTGGACCCATTCCTCGCGCGCGGTCTTCAACTGGTCCTTGAACGAGAAGTACGCCGCGATCCTCAAGAAGCGGAGGGATGACGAGGCGGCGGGACGTCCCCTTCTGAAAGCCAATTCGTGCAGCCCGGCGCCGCTTATCGAGATGATGACGCGCCCGGTCGGTCCGCTGGAGTTCGCGCCCATCCACGATGACCGGTTGGTGATCTCCAAATCGAACGGCTCGATATACCGGGTCTATTTCAAGCGGCCACACCCGGCGCCCGAAGACGTGGAGCCGTCCCTGTTCGGCGACGCCGTCGGCCACTGGGAGGGGGACACCCTGGTGATCGACACCGTCGGACTGGGCGGCACGGACTTCACCGACGGCCAGATTCCGCACTCGCCCGTCATGCACGTGGTCCAACGCCTGCGTCGGACAGCTTTCGACAAGCTCGAAAACCGGATCACCGTCGAGGATGCCGAAGCCTTCACGCGGCCGGCCACCGCGGTGCAGATCTATACCTTGACGCCGGACGAGGAACTGAATGAATTCTACTGCACCAATGACCGGATTGTGTACGACTCCAATGGCAAGGTCAGCATCGCTCCGCCTCATTGATCCAGATTTCGGACTTTACTGTTCTCAGCAAGGAGATGCGCCATGAAGCGCCTCGTTCCCCTCTCCGCCATCGCGGCCGTTCTCGCCATGGGCGGCGCCGCTGCGGCCCACCATTCGGGCGCCATGTTCGACGACAAGAAGACCTTGGTCTTCGAAAACGCCACGGTGAAGGAATTCCAGTGGTCCAATCCTCACGCATGGTTGGAAGTGAGCGTTCCGACGGCCACGGGGCCCCAGGACTGGTCGCTGGAGATGGTCGGCTTGGGCGGCATGCGGCGGGCGGGCTGGAAGTTCAACTCCGTAAAGCCAGGTGATAAGATCAAGGTGACGGTCAATCCGACGCGGGACGGCAGCCACGGCGGTCGGGCCGATCTGGTCACCCTGGCTGATGGCAAGGTCCTGAGGGGCCAAGGCCCGGTTCGGCCGAATGGAGCGCCTGCCGAATAGGGTTTGCGCGCTTCGTGATCGTAGTTTTCTCCCTAAACTGCCGCGCCTGACTGGCGCGGCTTTTTTTACCCGCGTGGGGCAGGCTCCATTCCACCCGACCGTGGAGCCGGCATTTCGCATTGACGCCCTCCCAAATTGCCATTAAAGGCCATAAATATGCACTATCGCATATATGTAGGCTCCCGGTCGCAGCACTAGACCGGGATCGCTGGAGCGGCGGAACGGCGTCGCAGCAGAGATCGACAAATCCCGAGGGGGGAACTGAGATGCGAATGAAATCAGCAATCGCTTTGCTGGGCGGCGTAAGCGCGATGGCGATGGCGACCTCGGCCTTTGCCCAACAGAACGAGGTTGAATCGGTGGTGGTCACCGCCACCCGGATCCAGACCAACGGCTACACCCAGCCCACGCCGGTCACCGTGGCCCCGGTCGCCTTGCTGATGCAGACCACCCCCAGCAACATCCCCGACGCCCTGAACAAGCTGCCCCAGTTCGCCGGTTCGACTCAGGGCGCCGGCAACGGCAACGGCGCCGGCAGCGGCCCCAATAACATCTTCACCGGCAACTTCCTGAACCTTCGGAACATGGGGGCGATCCGCACCCTGATCCTGCTGGACGGCCGCCGGGTGCCCTCGACCGCCGGCAACGGTTCGGTCGACACTAACACCCTGCCGCAGGCCCTGGTCCAGCGCGTCGACGTGGTCACCGGCGGCGCCTCGGCCGTCTACGGCTCCGACGCCGTCACCGGCGTGGTCAACTTCGTCCTCGACACCCACTACACCGGCTTGAAGATGCAGGTGCAGGACGGCATCTCCGATCGTGGCGACGCGCCCTCGTTCAAGGTCGGCATCGCGGGCGGGACCAAGGTGTTCGACCGCGGCCACTTCATCTTCAGCGCCGAGCACTACCAGAACCGCGGCATCAAGACGATCGAGTCCCGGCCGTCCACCGCTCCGATCTATGTTGTGACGGGGGCTGGCACGGCCGGGGACCCGTACACCTTGACCGCCAACGCCCGGATTTCCACCACTGCCTATGGCGGTCTGGCCGCGACCGGCCCCTTTGCGGGCCAGCAGTTCGTGGGGGCCGGCACGCTCGCGCCGTTCAATGCCGGAACCCCGACCAAGACCTCGGGGATAGCTTCGGGCGGGGACGGAGCCTACCTGTACAACGCGACTTTGGGCGCGCCCTTGAGAAGCGACCAGGTCTTCGGCCGCTTCGAATACGAGTTTGACACCAACACCGTCGGCTTCATGCAGCTCAACTGGTCCGAAAGCGGCAATTCCAACTTCCACCGCTCGAACCAGCCCGGCCTAGCCCTGACCATCTTCAGCGGCAACCCCTACCTGCCGGCCAACGCCCAGGCGCAGTTGACGGCGGCCAACGCGGCCAGCTTCGTCCTGAACCGCTACCCGCGCGACATCTCGCTGGGCTCGTCCCTGACCCAACTCGTGAGCTCCCTGAACTTCACGACCGGCGTCAAGGGCAAGCTTCTCGATAGGTTCAACTGGGAAACCTACTATACCCACGGCGAGGCCCGGGTGCGCTCCCGTCGGAACAACAATATCAACTGGGTGAATTTCTACGCCGCCCTGGACGCGGTGAAGGATCCCAGCGGCAACATCGTCTGCCGCGTGACCTTGACCAACCCGGGTCTCTACCCCGGGTGCCAGCCGATCAACATGATCGGCCAGCTCAATGAATCGCCCCAGTCCCTGGACTACATCTATCAGGACACCAACTTCCAGGTGCTGAACAAGATGGAGGACTTCGCCGGCAGCATCTCGGGCGACGTGATCGAGGGCTGGGCCGGCCCGCTGTCGGTGGCCCTGAACTTCGAGTACCGCCGCCAGAGCATCGCCCAGACCAGCACCGCCGATCCCAATCAGCCGGTCGTCCTGACGGGCATCCGCCTGGGGGCCGCCCCTCGCACGAACTATCAGTTCGATCTGCTGGCTCCGCAGTATGGCCACAACTCGGTCTGGGAAGTCGGCGGCGAAGCGGCCCTGCCGATCCTGAAGGACATGCCGTGGATCAAGCGCCTGGATGTGACTGGCGCGGCCCGCTACACCAACTACAGCTCGAGCGGCGTGGTCTGGAGCTGGAAGGCGGGGCTGAACTACGAGCCCTTCGACGACCTGCGGATCCGCTACACCGAAAGCCGCGACATCCGCGCGCCCACCCTGAACGACCTCTATTCCGGCCAGACCATCGCGGGGGTGACCGTCAACGACCCGCACACCGGCCGGACCGGCAATACCTTCGTTATGGGTGGAGGAAACCAGGCGCTGGTGCCGGAAGTGGCGCGCACCACCACCATCGGGGCGGTCTATCGCCCGTCGTGGTTCCCGCGCTTCGGCCTGTCGGTCGATTACTTCAATATCGACATCGCCAATGCGATCGGCACCGTCGCCGGCAACAATGCCGACGTGCTGCGGGAATGCGAAGTCTCAGGCGGAACCTCGCCCCTGTGCGCCCTGATCGTGCGGCCGTTGCCGTTCAGTGACCACTCGGCGGCGAACTTCCCGACCTCCGTGCGCAGCACCAACCTGAACGTGGCGTCGCAGTTCACCCACGGGATCGACGTGGAGGCGAGCTACCGCGTCGCCCTCGCCGACATCGTTCGGAGCCTGCCCGGCGCCCTCGACCTGCGGCTGCTCTACACCTACCAGCCGGTCCAGAAGACCCGGTCGTTCGCGAGCTCGCCGGTGGTGAACAACGCCGGTGTCGTAGGCCTTGCCGCCAATCGCGTCACCTTGCTGACCGGCTACACGGTCGGACCGCTTTCCGTGAACTGGCAAGCCCGTTACTCGAGTCCGGTCAAACAGACGGGCAATCCGCTACAGTTCTACGCGGTTCCTGAGCTGCCCTCCTACATGTTGCACGACCTGAGCGTCGCCTACCGCTTCAAGGTGGCCGGCCACGACCTGCAGGCTTCGCTTGCGATCTCCAACCTGTTCGACAAACAGCCACGGATCGCGCCGGCGCCTAACTTTACTGGAACCCCGGGGAACAACAGCGCCACGGCGGGCGACGACGACCTCGTCGGTCGCTACTACACTTTCGGTCTGAAGGCTCAATACTAGTCGGTGTGTTCGACATCCCCGGATCGGTCCCTGCTTGGCCGGTCCGGGGAACGAGCCTGACGTGGGCGCCAGGCGGAGCGAACGGACGGGTCTTTCGGCGGTCATTGGGCTTCAAAGGAGTGGTTATGAGACGGATGATCGGTCCATCGGCGTCGCCGAAAACAGCAAGACGCCCCGGGCGCGCGAGGGTGGCGTGGATGATGGGTTTGGCCACGGCCGCGATGCTGGCGTTGAGCTCCGCGACTCCCTGGTCGCCGGGCGCGAAGGCGGCTCCAGCCCCCGCGACGGCCGGCGCATATCCTCTCGTCGTCAATACCCTCAACGTGGGCGGCGCCAATCGCAGCTACGCCTATTTCGTCTCCAGCAAGGCCAACAGCTGGAACCAGACGCCCATCGTCTTCGCCTTGCACGACAACGGCCAGACGGCTCAGCAATTCGCCGAACAGTCGGGATGGGCCAAGCTCGCCGAGGATAACGGTTTCGCCGTGGTGTTCCCGGAGGCCGACAAGGGAACCTGGTCGTCGACCAGCGGCGCCTCGGAAGACTACCTCGGTGCAACGATCGCGCACGCCCGGCGCAATATCCTCTCCCGCTTCCCTGGCGACCAGGCTGCCCCGGGCGGTGGCCGCGGCGGGGCGGCGGCGGCAGCGCCGGCGGGGCCGGCAGCGCCCAGGCCGGTGGCGGTCGTGGGGACGCACACCTACCTGACCGGTTCGGGCGCCGGCGGCGTGGCGGCCCAGGAGTTCGCCATCGAGCACCCTGGCATGTTCGCCGGCGTCGCGACCCTTAACGCGGTCCCGCTCAGAGGGGCCTACGTCAAGGGCGACGATCCCGCGGACAACGCCATCCAATACCAGCGCGGAAAGGTCACCCCGCCGCTCTACCGTCCGCTCAAGCGGGAGGTGCCCGTGCCCATGTGGCTGTTCAGCGCCGGGGCCCAGGGGCCGGGCTTCGCCGCCGAGCTCGACTACTGGAAGCGGAGCAACGGGGTAAGCGGCGCCGCCGACACCCGCGCGGTCGCGGGATTGCAGACCACCACCTACCGCAACCCCCAGAACCCGGCCCAGCAGGTCCGCACCACGGTCCTGCCCCCCGCGGCCAAATACGACGAAGCCCTGGCCTCGGCGATCTGGGACGGCCTCTTTGGCCGCACCGCCCGCTGGACCTCCGCGCCCAACGGCGACTTGGCGACCATCACGCCCCGGCTCGAATTCGAAAGGACCTTCGAGCTGCGTACGGTCGATGCCGGCGGAGCCGCCCCGTTCAAGTATTACGTCAAGCTTCCGTCGTCCTACAAAAAGGGCCAGTCGCTTCCCCTGGTGATCTCGCTTCACGGCGGCCAGATGTCGCCCTGGATCTATTCGGGCCAGATCCGGATGCATGAGGTCGGCGAGAAGGAAGGCTTCATCACCGTCTATCCCGCCGCCGCGGACCGGAACACCTGGACGGCCGCCGACTACAACGGCCCCGACGCCAAGGGGATCGAGGCCCTGGTGGGCGACATGGTCGCCACCTACGGCGTGGACAGGAGCCGGGTCTATCTGCACGGCTTCTCGGTGGGCAGCCGCATGGCGCAGACGACCGGGCTCACCCGCCCGCAGGTGTTCGCCGCGATCGCGCCGACGGAAGGGTTCCCGCCGTTCGCCCCCGACATGCAGGCCCGGATCGCCGAACTCAAGGCGAAGATGGACTACCGGATGCCGATCATGGCCGCCTACGCATCCTCCGACGTCGACGCCTCGCCGGATGGGGGGAAGATACCGGCCAAGGGCCAAACCCAAGGGGCGCTGGAAGCCTTCAAGGCCTACAACCACATCACCACCGCCGACCGGGTCGAACACTACGACAGCCCCTATGTGCCGGCGTACGACATCGTGGTTCCGCAAGGACGGCTGGTGCGTGCGGCGGTGGACGCCCACTATCCCAACGGCAAGATCCAGCTCTACAAGTATATGAGCGCCGATCCCAAGCCGCTCGAACTGCTGGATTTCCTCTGGGTCCTGGACATGGCCCATTCGACCGCGCCCCAGCAGGCCCAACTGGCCTGGGATTACTTCAAGCACTGGAGCCGGAACCCGGACGGGACCTTGGCCTACAAGCCATAAGCCCGAGGTCGATCGACGAAACGGCGCGCGTGGACAGACAAAGTCCGCGCGCGTCTGCCTTTATGCGCAGACGATCGACGGTCGCTGCGGTCTCGAGCCTGAGAGTATCGAAAAATCATGAAGCTGCATTGGTCGCCGAAGTCGCCCTTCGTACGCAAAGTCATGATCGTGGCGGTCGAGATCGGGCTTATCGACAAGATCACCCTGGTCCGCTCGCCGGTGGTCATGACCTCGGTCAACGCCGCGGTCATGGCGGACAATCCCCTCAACAAGATTCCCACCCTGGTCCTGGATGACGGAACCGCGCTGTTCGATTCCTTGGTGATCTGCCTCTACCTCGACAGTCTGCATGACGGGCCCAAGGTCGTACCGGCCGGGGAAGCGGGCTTTCGGACCCTGACCCTCCACGCCCTGACCAACGGCCTGCTGGACCTGCTGATCCTGTGGCGAAACGAGCGGGACCGGCCGGCCGAGACCCGTTCGCAGCCGCATCTTGACGCCTACGCCGCTAAAACCGCGGCGGCCCTCCGAGTTTTGGAAGGTAAGGCGGAAAGGTTCTCTCCGGCGTCCTTCGATCTGGGTCACATCACCCTGGGCTGCGCGCTGGGCTACCTGGATTTCCGCTTCGCCGACATGGGATGGCGAACCGGCCGGCCCGCGCTCACCGCCTTTTTCGAGTGTTTTTCCGCGCGCAGTTCGGCCCGCGCCACTGTGCCCCATGAGTGAGCCGGCGCTGTTCATCGCCCCGCGCATGCCCTCCGAGCCGGCCCGGGCCTTGCCGGAAGGAGCGTGCGACACCCACACCCACGTCTTCGACCCATCGGGGCGGTTTCCCCTTATCCATCCCCCGCCGTTCGCCCTGCCGGCGGCCCCGGCGCCCCTGCACCGCCAGATGTTGGACCGGGCCGGTCTTGGCCGGGCGATCCTGGTCCAGCCCGCCTATTACGGCTCCGATCACTCCGCCCTGGTCGATGCCCTGGCGCAGGGGGGCGATCGGCTGCGCGGCATAGGCGTGGCCGGCTCCGAGGTCGCGGACGAGGCCCTGGCCGCCCTCGATCGGGCCGGGGTCCGGGGCCTGAGATTTTCCGAAGCGCGCAATCCCGACGGGACCTCCCGGGAAGGGGCGGTGGGCCTGGACCAGCTGCCGCTGCTGGCCGAGCGCCTGCGCGCCCTGGGCTGGCACGCCCATGCCTGGGCCTCGGCCGCGGACCTCGACCGCTACCTGCCGGCCCTGGCTCGGCTCGATCTGCCGCTGGTGCTGGACCACATGGCCATGGTCGAAGTGGAGGCTGGAACCGCGGCGCCGAGCTTCCAGCGTCTGCTCGGCCTCGTCCGCGAGGGGCGGGTCTGGGTGAAGCTGTCCTTGTGCCGCCTCGCGGCCCTCACCCCCGATTACGAGGCGGCGCGGCCGTTCCACGACGCCCTGGTCGAGGCCAATCCCGATCGGCTGCTGTGGGGTTCCGACTGGCCGTTCATCCGGCTGGCGGAGCGCAGCCCCGACGTCTGCGCCCTTCTGCAACGCTTTACCGCCTGGGTGGGCGACGCCGCCCTCAGCCGTCGCATACTGGTCGACAATCCTGCCCGCCTGTTCGGCTTTCCTTGACCGGCCAGGCAGGCGGGATAAAACACACATAACTAGCCTATAGGCGCGCTCCGGCCCCGGGGAGGATGCGATGACGACGCTCGGCCAGCATGGCGCCGCCCCGGAGGCGGTGGAGGCGACCTATCGCCGGATTACCTGGCGGCTGATCCCGTTCCTGATCATCTGCTACATCTCGGCCTTCGTGGACCGGTCGAACATCGGCATCGCCAAGCTGCAGCTCAGCCGCGACATCGGCTTGACCGAAGCGATGTATGGGCTGGGCGGCGGGTTGTTCTACCTCGGCTACAGCATGCTGGAGGTCCCCTCCAACCTGATGATGGTCAGGATCGGGCCGCGGGCGACCATCGCGCGGGTGATGCTGCTGTGGAGCCTGTGCTCGGCGGCGACGGCCTTCATCATCGCCCCCGCGCATTTCTACATCCTGCGCTTCCTGCTCGGCGCGGCCGAGGCCGGGTTCTTCCCCGGGGTATTGTTCTATCTCGGCCAGTGGGTGCCGGCGCGGCGCCGGGCCCGGTTCACCGCCCTGTTCATGTCCTCCATGGCGCTGTCGGGGGTGATCAGCAGCCCGATTTCCGGCCTGATCATGCACAATATGGGCGGCCTCGCCGGCCTGAAGGGATGGCAGTGGCTGTTCCTGATCGAGGGCCTGCCGGGCTGTCTGCTGGCCGCGGCGGCCCTCTACTGCCTCACCGACCGCCCCGACCAGGCGCGTTGGCTCACTCCGGCCCAGAAGGCGATCGTCCTGGCCGACCTTGAGGCTGACGCCGCGGACAAGCGCGTCGGAAGCCACACGAGCTTCGTCGGCGCGCTCAAGGACGGGCGGTTCTATGTGCTGGCGCTGATGTCCATGGGCATGATCGCCGGCGTAGGCGGACTGGCCCTGTGGGTCCCCACGGTGATCCAGCGGACCGGGGTGACCAATGTCTGGCACGTGGGGCTGCTGGCGGCCGTTCCCTACATCTGCGGCGTCGCGGCCCAGCAACTGGTCGCCTGGAGCTCCGACCGACGCGGCGAGCGTCGCTGGCACGCGGCGGGCCCGGCCCTGGTCGCCGCTGCGGCCTGGTGCCTGCTCCCCGTGGTCAAGGACAGCACCTGGCTGTCGCTGGCGGTCGTGACCGTGGTCTCCATGGGCATGTTCGGGGCCACCGGGCCGTTCTGGAGCGCACCCTCCAACTATCTTCGCGGCACCGCCGCGGCCGGGGGGATCGCCCTGATCACCACCGCCGGCGCCGTGGCCGGCTTCTTCAGCCCGATCCTCGTGGGCTGGCTGACCGACGTCACCGGCCAGCTCGCCGCCGGCCAGTACTATTTCGGCGGTCTCCTGGCCGTGGGCGCCTTGGCGCTGTTGCTCGGTTTGCGTTCCCGCGCCGTCGCGGATTCGGCGCCGCTGGCGTCGACCACCCCCATCGTTGGCGAACACCCATGACCGCGCTCCCCGTCCTGTGCGACCGTCCCGAGCCGGGCGTGGGCCGCATCGTCATCGACCGCCCGGAGCGGCTCAACGCCCTGAACCTGGAGGTCAAGCGGCTGATCGAAGGCTTCGTCCTCGAACTGGCCCAGGATCCCGCGATTGCGGTGATCATCCTCGCCGGCAGCGCCAGCGTCTTCGTCGCCGGCACCGACATCGCCGAGATGCGCGACATGACCCCGACCCAGCACACGGAGTGGGTCACCGATGGCGTCTTCACCGCTCTGCGCGCCTGCCCCAAGCCGGTGATCGCGTCGGTGGAGGGTTACGCCCTCGGCGGCGGCTGCGAACTGGCCCTGGCCTGCGACATCATCGTGGCGGGGGAGGGGGCACGTTTCGGCCAGCCCGAAATCCGGGTCGGAATCATGCCGGGCGCCGGGGGGACCCAGCTCCTGCTACGCACCATCGGCAAGTACCGGACCATGAAGCTGGCCTTGACCGGCGAGCAGATCTCTGCGGCCGAAGCCTTGGGCATGGGCATGGTATCGGAGGTGGTGGAGGCGGGACAGGCCATGGCGCGCGCCCTGGATTTGGCCAAGACCATTTGCGGCATGCCGCCCCTGGCCGTGCGCGGGGTGAAGGAAGCGGTGCGGCTCGGTCAGGACATGCCGCTGAGCGCGGCCCTGGCCATGGAGCGGAAAATCTTCCAGCTTCTGTTCGACACCGCCGACCAGGCCGAAGGCATGCAGGCCTTCCTCGACAAGCGTCGTCCGCAATACCGGGGCGCATGAAACGTGCGGAAGCGGCTTTGCGCGTTGACGCAAGCCGCACCGGCCCATAAAGGTCATATACATGATGTTTAGAACGTTCCGCCGTGTCGGCGGATGGAGATGGTGATGGCGAACGACGGCGGCCGAAGGTCGATCCGCGAAGGGCTGCTGATCGGCCCGCTGGACGACCTGGCCCAGGTCCATCTTTGCGGCAGCGTCTGCAAGACCTGCGGCGAGACCAGCCTGGGCGTGAGCGAGATCTGCCCCAATTGTGGCGGGGTGGACCTGGCGCGCAAGGCCCTCGCCGATGAGGGGACCCTTTGGACCTACACCGTGGTGCGGCACAAGCCGCCGGGTAACTACCACGGCCCGGACCCCTTCAAGCCCTTCGGCCTTGGTCTGGTCGAGCTTCCAGACGGCTTGCGGGTGATGGCGCCGATCGAGGCCGACATCGACAGCCTCGCCATCGGCATGCCCCTTCGGATCCGCCCCTACGTCCTGCGTACCGAGGACGCCGGGCGCGAGGTGGTCGCCTTCGCCTACCGCGCCGCCTGAGCCCCGAAAGACCTCCACAATGAGCGATGTTTACATACTGGGCGCGGGCATCCACCCCTTCGGCCGGTTCGACAAATCCTATGAGGCCATCGGCTCCGAAGCCGCCGGCGACGCCCTTCGCGACGCCGGCGTGGCCTGGCGCGACATCCAGGCCGCCTATCTGTCGCGGATGTACCTGCCCGCCACCTCCGGGGCGCGGATCCTGCGCCGCCTCGGCGGCACCGACATCCCGATCGTCGACATCGAGGCCGCCTGCGCCAGCGGCGGCGCGGCCCTGCGCCAAGCGGTGCTGGCAATCCGCTCGGGCGAGGTCGACCTCGCCCTGGTCTGCGGGGTAGAAAAGATGCCGCGCGGATTCATGGACCCGTCGATGATCTATGCGCCCTGGCAGATCGAGCTGGGGATGTCGATGAACCCCAGCTATTGGTCCATGCGCGCCATGCGCCACATGCACGAGTTCGGGACCACGGAATTGCAGATCGCCAAGGTGGCCTACAAGAACCACAGGAACAGCGTCCACAATCCGAACGCCATGTATCGCAAGCCGTTCAGCATCGAGGAGATACTGGCCTCGCCCATGGTCTGCGATCCGATCCGCCTGCTGGAGATCTGCGCCCCCAACGACGGCGCCGCCGCGGTGGTGGTGGCCTCGGAGAAGAAGGCCCGGGAACTGGGCGCGCGGGAGATCCGCATCGCCGCGGTCAGCCACACCATCGCCCGCTACTCCGCCGACTTCCGTTGCCCCGCCGACAGTATGAGCGCCACCGCCAACAACCCGGGTCCGACCGAAGTCACCGCCCACCAGGCCTTCGCCCAGGCCGGCATGTCCCCGACCGACATCGACTGTTTCGAGGTCCAGGACACCGACGCCTTCTGCGAGGTGGAGATCTACGAGGAGCTGGGCCTGTGCCCCCTGGGCGAAGCCGGCCGGCTGATCGACGAAGGCGCCACCGAGATCGGCGGCCGCTTCCCCGTCAACATGAGCGGCGGACTGATCAGCAAGGGCGAGCCGGTTGGGGCCTCCCATCTCGGCCAGGTGGTCGAACTGGTGTCTCAACTGCGCGGCCAGTCCGGCCCCCGCCAGGTGGAGGGCGCCAGGGTCGGCCTGGCCCATGTGCTCGGCGCCGGCGGCAACTGCGCGGTCACCATCCTGCAGGCCTGACGGCCGCGAACAACCCTAAGGGGTAGTCATGACCATTGATGCGCTCGGACCCGCAGCCCGCGACCTCGGAGCGGCGTCGTGAGCGGCCCGCTGTCGCACGTGCGCGTGCTCGATCTCAGTCGGATCATGGCCGGGCCCTGGGCGAGCCAGATCCTGGCCGATCTCGGCGCCGACGTGATCAAGGTCGAGCGGCCGGGCCTTGGCGACGACACCCGCGGCTGGGGGCCGCCCTTCCTGGCCGACAGGGATGGCAAGCCGACCACCGATTCCGGCTACTTCCTTTCGGTCAACCGCGGCAAGCGTTCGATCACCGTCGATCTGAGCGACCCGGCAGGTCGCGACATCATCCGGGCGCTCGCGTCCCGTTGCGACATCGTGCTGGAGAATTACAAGTTTGGCGACATGGCCCGCTTCGGCCTGGCCTACGAGGACCTGAAGACGGTCAATCCCAAGCTGATCTTCGCCTCGGTCACCGGCTTCGGCCAGACCGGGCCGCGGCGCGAACAGGCGGCCTACGACTTCATGATCCAGGCCATGGGCGGCCTGATGAGCGTGACCGGAGAGCGCGACGACGCGCCCGGCGGCGGGCCGCAGAAGGTCGGCGTGCCGATCGTCGACCTGATGACCGGCATGTACACGGCCGTCGCCGTCCTGGCCGCCCTGGCCCACCGCGACCACACCGGCGAGGGCGACTACATCGACCTGGCCATGCTCGACGTGCAGACGGCGTTCCTGGCCAACCAGGCGATGAACTACCTCGTCTCGGGCAAGGCGCCGGTCCGCCGGGGCAACAGCCATCCCAACATCCAGCCCCAGGACGTCTACGTCTGCCGCGACGGCCACCTCGCCGTGGCGGTCGGCAACGATGGCCAGTTCGTCAAGTTCGCCGAGGTGATCGGCCGCCCCGAGCTGGCCCAGGACCCGCGCTTCAAACGGAACGCCGACCGGGTGCGCAACCTTCCCGCCCTGGTGGAGATCATCAAGGCCGCCCTGATCGAGCAGGATCGCGCCTACTGGGCCGAGCGTTTCGACGCCGCCGGCGTGCCGGCCAGCGCCCTCAACACCATCCCCGGCCTGTTCGAGGAGCCCCAGGTGGTGGAGCGGGGCATGCTGCGGCATCTGCCCCATCCGGTGGCCGGGACCGTACCCCAGGTGGTCAGCCCCATGCGCTTCCAGAACGCTCGCCTGTCCTTCGACCGGCCGCCGCCGCTGCTGGGCGAGCACACGGCCGAAGTCCTGGCCGAACTCGGGCTCGGTCCCGGGGAGATCGCCGACCTCTACGACCGCGGGGTGCTCTGAGCATGGCCGCCCTGCCGAAGGAGGCCGTCGTCGCCGTGGCCGGGGCCGGGGCCATGGGGGCCGGGATCGCCCTGGTCGCCGCCGCGGCCGGACATCGGGTCCGCCTCTACGACGTCGCCCCCGAGGCCGTCGGCGCGGCTCTGGGCCGCCTGCGCGCCGATCTCGAGCGAAGCGTGCAGCGCGGCCGGTTGGACGCCGCCGAGGCAGAGGCCCGGTTGGCCCGGATCACCGCTGCCGCCGCCATCGGGGACCTTTCGGACGCCATGCTGGTGGTCGAGGCCGTCGTCGAGAAGCTCGACGTCAAGATCGGACTGCTCGGCAGCATCGAGGCGCGGCTGTCGCCCCAGGCGATCCTGACCAGCAACACCTCGTCCCTCGGCATCACCGAGCTGGCCTCCGGGCTCGCCAGGCCGGAGCGTGTCGCCGGCCTGCACTTCTTCAATCCGGCGGCGGTCATGCCGCTGGTGGAGGTGGTCAGCGGCGCCCAGACCGATCCGGTCGTGGCCGATACCTTGTTCGACACCGCCGCCGCCTGGGGCAAGGTTCCCGTGCGATGCCGCTCCACTCCCGGGTTCATCGTCAACCGGGTCGCCCGCCCGTTCTATGGCGAGGCGCTGCGGCTGTTGAACGAGCAGGCCGCCGACCCGGCCACCCTGGACGCCGTCTTCCGCGATTGCGGCGGGTTCCGGATGGGCCCCTTCGAGTTGATGGACCTGATCGGCCACGACGTGAATTTCGCCGTCACCTCCTCGGTCTACGAAGCCTTCTTCCAGGATCCGCGCTATCGGCCCTCGCTGATCCAGAAGGAGCTGGTCGCCTCCGGCCGACTGGGCCGAAAATCCGGCCGGGGGTTCTACGCCTACGGCGAGGGAACGGCGGCGCCTGCGCCCCGCGAGGCGGCGGCGGGGAGGGCGCCCCAGCAGGCGCGGATCCTGGGAGACCTCGGCCCGGCCGCCCCCCTGGGCGCCCTGCTGACCGAAGCCGGTCTGGCAGGTCCGCCCGAGGCGGGGGAGGGGACGATCCGGGTGGAAGGCCTCGACCTCGCCCTGACGGACGGCAGGACCGCGACCGAACGCCAGGCCGAGCGGGGAAGCCCGATCGCCCTGTTCGACCTCGCCCTCGACTACCGGACGACAGGGCGCATCGCCGTGGCCTTCGCCGCCGGCGCCAGCCCCGGTCAGCAGGCGGCCGCCTGCGGCCTGTTCCAGGCCCTGGGCAAGCGCGTCTCGGTGATCGAGGACGCACCCGGCCTGGCGGTGATGCGGACTGTCGCCATGCTGGCCAACGAGGCCGCCGACGCGGCTGCGGAAGGCCTGGCCAGTCCGGCCGACATCGACATGGCCATGATCAAGGGCGCCAACTACCCGAAGGGGCCGCTGGCCTGGGCGGACGCGGTGGGCGCGGCTCGGCTGGCGACGGTGATCGAGGCCCTGGGCCGCGCCTGCGCCGACGGCCATTATCGTCCGGCCCAGCGATTGCGGCGGGCCGGGTTCAGCGGCGAACCCTTTTTGACCAATAAACCGGACGGTTGAGCGAAGCGTCCGCGCCCGGTAAGAACGACAGATGGCCAAGCCTGACTCCCGCGCCGACCTGAGCCGCAGCGCAGTCTCCCGCTACATACAATTGGCGACGCTGTTTCGCCGGCGGATCGAATCCGGTCAGTGGCGGGTCGGCGAGCAGATTCCCACGGTCGACGACCTGGCGGCCGACTGCGGGGTGGCCCGGGCCACCATCCGCCAGGCGTTGGGCATGCTGGAGGCGGACGGCCTGGTCGAGCGGTTCCGCGCCAAGGGGACCTTCGTCCGCCGCAGGCCGCAGGACCAGCTGTGGTGCGAGGTCGAGAGCGACTGGGCGGGCCTGCTCAGCGCCCGCGAAGGGGCGACCATCGAAATCCTGTCCGAGGAGGTCGGCGTGGTCCCGCCCTATCGGCCCCATGCGATCGGGGAGCTTTCCGACTCCTACCGCCACCTGCGCCGGCGCCATTGGCAGAACGGCACGCCCTTCCTGCTGGCCGACGTCTATCTGGACGCCAAGCTGTCGAAGAAGATGCCGCACGAGGCCTTCACCTCGAAGACGGCCCTGCGCCTCGCCGCCAGCCTTCCGGGGGTGACCGTGGTCGACGCCCGTCAGTCCCTGACCGTGGGGACCGCGGACATCGAGACCGCCGACCTGCTGAAGATTCCGCTGAACGCGCCGGTTGTCCATGTGAACCGCTCGGCGGTCGACCAGCGGGGGGTGCTGGTCCTGATCGCCAACGGCATCTACCGCGGCGACGTGGTGCGGGTGGACGTCAAGCTGCGCTGAGGACGGCGCGTCACCCCTGGCGGGCGCGCCCGCCCCTATGCCGGCCGATGAAGTCCAGCACCGCGCGGTTGAAGGCGACCGGCTGTTCCCAATAGGCCGAATGACCGGCCTCGCTGATCACCGCGGTCTCGCAGTTTTGCAGGTGACGGGCCCATTCCGGCAGGCGCGAGGGGGGCAGGATCAGGTCGGCCGAGCCGGTCATCACCAGGGCGGGGGTCTTGATCCGCTCGATGGCGGCCCAGGTCAGATCGTTGGCCATTTTCTGGTTGATCCGGCCGTTCGGCGCGGAGGCCTTCTCCAGCTCGGCCCAACGGGCCGCGCCCTGCGGATTGGCGGCCCGGTAGGAGGGCCCGACCTCGCGGAACACCGCCGGCATCTGGCGGAACCCTTCCATCTGCAGACCGTCCGAGACCGCGCGATAGGCCGGGTCGGCGACGCCGCCCTGGCTGGAGGCGATGGTCATGCTCAGCAGCCGCTCGGGGTGTGACAGGGCATAGTCGGGGACGATGAACCCGCCGGCCGCCGAACCCAGCAGGTGGAAGCGGTTCACCCCCAGATAATCCATCAGGGCGTGGAGGTCGGCCGAGCCCGTGCCCGGAGCGTCCTTCGGGCCGGCTTCGGACCGGCTGTGGCCCCGCCGCGAATAGCCGATCACCCGATAGCCCGCGGCGGCGAACACCGGCTGCTGGTAGCCCCAGACCTCGCCGCTGCCCGTGTTCGAATGCAGCAGCACGATGGGCTCGCCCGGACCGCCGGTGTCCCAGAACCAGAGCTTGACGTCCGGCAGCGGCGCCAGGCCTTCGCGCACCGGCGCCTGGGCCGGCATTGGCGGCCAGCTGTACTGAGCGGGCAGGAGGCGCATGGCGGGGGGCGCCGACGTCCGGGCCGCCGCCCAAGCCTTCGAGGCGAGACCGGCGCCGACCGCCGCAGCGCCGGTCAGGAGCAGGCCGCGCCGGTCGAGGCCGGCGGTCTGGCGATCGGTTTCGGTGGGTGACAAGGGTCTGAACCTCGGGCCGACTAAAGCGGGTTTCATACGGGAGGCGTCATGTCGCCAGATTGCTGGACTAAAGGCAATAGGATGATATTTCGACCTTTCAAGGCCCGTTGCGGGGCTGAGGCGGACAGCCTCTCCGCAAGGGAGTAGGATTCCAGTCGGCGCACCGCTCGGCGCACAGGGAGAGCCAACCATGGCGGTCACTTACGAGTTGCTGAAATCGGTGAGCGCAGAACTCTATGACCGCTCGCTGAGGAAGATCCCGGAGGAGACCAAGGCGGCCCTTCGCCAGTTGGAACTGGCCGAGACCGATCCCGTCGCCCGCAACACCCTGGGGTTGATGCAACTGAGCGCCCGGGCGGCCGAAACGAAGAACTTCTTTGTCTGCTCGGACTCCGGGGTGCCGGTCTATTTCGTGAAGATCGGCTCGCGGGTGCAGTTCGACGGCCCGATCAAGAAGGCCTTCGTGGACGGCTTCGCCGATCTGGTCGCCACCATCCAGCCGCCGATGCTCGAGCACGTGACCAATCCCCTGACCCTGAAGCGGGGCCATGCGGGCAAGGACATGCCGATCGTCACCTACGACGTGATCGACGACGCCGACTATGTGGAGATCACCTGCTCGCCCAAGGCGCTGGGGTCGGGGCGCTGGGCCGCGCTGGAGATCTTCAGCTTCCCGACCCTCGACGTGATCGAGAAGTACATCATGGAGGTGGTGATGAAGGCCGGTCCCCAGCACTGCCCGCCCGTGGTGATCGGGGTGGGGATCGGGGGCACCTTCGACTACGCGGCCAAGATGGCCAAGGAGGCGATGTTGCGGCCGTTCGGGACCACCAACCCGGAGCCGATCCTGCGGGACATGGAGGCGCGGCTGCTGACCGCCGTGAACGCCACGGGCTTCGGGCCGATGGGCACCGGCGGCGGCAGCACCGCCATGGCCGTGCACGTCAACTACGCCGCGGGCCACGGTTTCACCCCGGTCGCGGTGTGCTTCAACTGCTGGATCAATCGCCGCCGTTCGGCCCGGATCTTCAATTCCGGCCACGTCGAATATTACGAGTAGCCCGATGCAAGGCCCGAAAGCGGTTTCGCTGCCGATCTCCGAGGCGGAGGTGCGTTCGCTGCACGCCGGCGACCTCATAACCCTGAACGGCGAGATCACCATCACCGCCGGCATGCCGACCCACGAGCGCATGCTGGACTACCTGCGCCGGGGCGAACCTTTGCCGTTCGGCCTCGAGGGCGGAAGCCTGCTGCACCTCGGCGGCTACAGCCACGAGACCCCGGGGGGACCAGAGCTCGTCTATATGAATCCCACCACCTCCACCCGGTTCAACCCCTACATGCCTGAACTCATCCGCGGCTTCGGCCTGAGGGTGACGGGGGGCAAGGGCGGGCTGGACGTGGCAAGCGCCCGCGCCATGCAAGAGGTCGGCTGCGTTTACCTGTCGTTCCTCGGCGGCGGCTGCACCCTCTTGTCCCAGGCGATCCGCAAGGTCGAGGCCGTGTATTGGGACGACCTTATCGTCCACTACCGGGTGACCCGCCTGCAGGTGGAGGGTCTCGGCCCGGTGACCGTCGGGATCGATGCGCACGGCCGCAGCCTCTATGAGGAAGGCGCACACGAAGCCGCCGACCGCCTGCCGGATATCCTCGCCGGCCTGGCCGCGGCGCGGGCCTCGGCGCCCTCGGCGACCTGACCTAGGCGGTCTTGGCGTTCAGGAAGGCGGCGATACCGCTCCTGAGGTGCTCGGCGATGTCGGCCCGGGTCTCCTGGGTCACGGCGGCCAGGTGCGGCGTCAGCACGACGTTCTCCAGCGCGAAGAAGGCCGGATCGATCGCCGGCTCGTTCTCGAACACGTCGAGGGCGGCGCCGGCGATGGTCTTGTCCCGCAACGCGGCGAGCAGGGCGGTTTCGTCGACCACCGAGCCGCGGGAGATGTTGATCAGATAACCCTTGGGTCCCAGCCGCCGCAGGATCTCCGCATTGACCAGGTGGCGCGTTTCGGCGCCGCCGGGACAGGCAAGGACCAGATAGTCGCTCTCCTCCGCCAGGTCGCCCACGCTCTGGACGAACCCATAGGGAAGGCCCGGCTTGGCGTTGCGGGCGTTGTAGGCGACCTTGAGGCCCAGGGCCGCGGCGCGCTCGGCCACGGTCGAGCCGATCTTGCCGAAACCGACGATCCCCAGGCGCTTGCCCCGGACGCGGACCGAAGGCGCCATGCGGGCAGAGGTCCATCGGCCGGCGCGGACAAACCGGTCCCCTTCGACCAGGCGCCGGGAGATCGCGAAGATCAGCGCCAGGGCGAAGTCCGCCGTGTCCGTGGTCACCGCGTCGGGGGTGTTGCGGACGACCACCCCTCGGCGGTTCGCCTCCGCCACATCGATGTTCTCGAGCCCCGCGCCATTGCAGGCGATCAGTTTCAGGTCCGGCAGGGCGGCCATCTGGGCTGCGTCGAGGCCGGTCACGCTGGTGGTGACGGCTATGTCGAAACCGGGGGCCGGCCCTGGCGGCAGGGACGTACGGCCGACCAGTTCATAGGCGGGCTCGAGGGCTTGGCGGAGCTCGGGGGGGATGTCGCCGAACACCACGAGCTGCGGCGGAATCGATGCGGTCAAGGCGGTGTTCCGATCAAGCCGGGGACGTCAGGCTTTCCGTGCAGCCTGCTTTTGGCTGGGCGAGGGGGCGGACGGCGCGGGCGCGAGTTCGGCCAGCGGCGACAATCCATCGGGTCCTGCCGACAACGGCGGCAGCTTCGAGCCCGGATAGTCGGGCACAGGGACGTCGTGGGCGTTCAGGGTCATCGCCACCATGCTGTAATAGCCGATCAGCGCCGTCAGCTCGACCAGGCCGACGGTGTCGAAGCGCGCGTGCGCGGCGGCGTAGACCGGTTGCGAGACGTGCCCGTGCTGCAGCAGTTCCCGGGTGTATTCGTAGACGATCAGTTCGTCTTCGTCGGCGGAGGTCGGCGTTTCGGAAAGGCGGATGGAGTCGACCAGCGCCGGCGGCAGGCCCGCCCGCAAGCTGGCGTCAGCATGGATGGCCCACTCCACCGGGCAGTTCCAGTGGCGGCCGGTGACGATGATGGCCAGTTCCTTCAGCCGGTGAGGCAGGCTGGTGCGATAGCGCAGGATCTCGCCGAACTCCTGCCAGCGGTCGGCCAGTTCCGGATGATGCAGCGCGGCGCGTAGGGGCCCGACCACCTGGCCGCGGGGTCCCGATACGATCTTGTCGTAGACGCGACGCTGCTCAGGGCTCAGGGCGAATTCATCGACGAGCGGAATACGTGACAGGGGTGGCCTCCGAGGCGGCGGTCATGAAGGCGAAGAACGCCCACACTAGATATGATCATAGGCCAGAATCGAGGCCTTTTGTTTTGAGGGCAAGCTCGGATCTTCGCTCCCAACTCCCTTGACCGTCCACGCGTACGATCGCTGGCGTGCGCTTGGCCGCCGATGCAAAATGGACTCGACCTTCATATAGGTCAATAGCGCAGTTTATAAGGAAAATGGCGTTGCTCGCCTCGCCCCGACTCCCTGGCGACTTGAGCCGTCGCGGCGCGCCCTACGGTGGTGACGGGGAAGATCCTTCCCTGAATTGCGACGAGATACTAAACATGTTATGTATCTGGTCGCCGCGTCAACGACGGCGCTCGCATAGGGGCGCTTCGCTGGTATTGCAATCGCCGCCGACGGACGGAGACTTAAGTGAACGGGACTGATCACGATACAGACGTATTGATCGTCGGGGCGGGCCCGGTCGGCCTGACCTTGGCTATCGACTTGGCCTCTCGTGGAGTGAACGTCCGTGTCGTGGAGCTCCGCCGCGCCGGGGAGCCGCCGAGCGTGAAGTGCAACCATGTCTCGGCCCGCTCCATGGAGATATTCCGGCGGCTCGGGATCGCGGGGACCATCCGTGCCGCGGGCCTGCCCGCCGACTATCCGCACGACGTCTCCTATCGCACCACCACCGTCGGCGAGGAAATGTCGCGCATTCGGATCCCTTCACCGGCGGGACGGGCGCGAGGGGAGAAAGGCGACGACACCTGGTGGCCGACGCCCGAGCCGCCCCATCGGATCAACCAGATCTTCCTCGAACCCATCCTCTTTCAATACGCGGTGGAGCAGCCGCGCCTGAAGATCATGAGCCGGACCTCCCTCGAGGGTTTCGAGGAGGTCGAGGGCGGCGTGTCGGCCAAGATCCGCGATCTCGAAACCGGCGCCGTCTCCACCATCTCCTGCCGCTATCTGATCGGTTGCGACGGCGGCAGCTCGGGTGTCCGCAAGGCGATCGGCGCCAAACTGGTCGGCGATGCGGTCGTCCAGCGTGTGCAGTCGAGCTTCATCGACGCCCCCGCCCTGTTGGGGATGATGACCGCGGCGCCGGCGTGGTCGAACTTCTCGCTCAATCCGCGCCGTTCGGGGAATGTCTACGCCATCGACGGCGAGCGCCGCTGGCTGGTCCACAACTATCTCAAGGCCGACGAGCCGGAGTTCGACTCCGTCGATCGCGACTGGTCGATCCGCCAGATCCTGGGGGTTGGCCCCGACTTCCAATACGAGATGATCACCAACGAGGATTGGGTCGGGCGGCGCTTGGTGGCGGACAGGTTCCGCCGCGGCCGCGTGTTCCTCTGCGGCGACGCGGCCCACATCTGGGTGCCTTTCGCGGGCTACGGCATGAATGCGGGGATCGCCGACGCCGCCAACCTCGCCTGGCTGCTGGCGGCGCATCTGCGGGGGTGGGCCCCGGCCACGATCCTGGACGCCTATGAGGGCGAACGGGGGCCGATCACCGAGCAGGTCTCCTATTTCGCCATGAACCATGCCCAGCAAGCGGCCGAGCAGCGCCGTTCGGTGCCGGACGACCTTGAGGCGCTCACTCCCGAGGGCGAGGCGGCGCGGCGCGCCTTGGGACAGGCGGCCTATGACCTCAATGTCCGGCAGTACTGCTGCGGCGGCCTGAACTTCGGCTACTTCTATGAGACCTCGCCCCTGATCGCCTATGACGGGGCGGCCGCGCCGGGCTATTCGATGTCCGACTTCACCCCGTCCACGGTTCCGGGCTGCCGCACCCCCCACTTCTGGCTTGAGGACGGCCGCTCGCTCTATGACGCCATGGGCCCCGACTACACCCTCCTACGTTTTGACCGGAGCATCGCCGTGACCGGCCTGGTCGAGGCGGCGCGCCGCAAGGGCGTGCCGCTGACCGTGCTCGACGTCGGTCGTTCGGGCGTTCCGCCGGTCTACGAGCACGCCCTTCTTCTGTCGCGCCCCGATCAACACGTGGCCTGGCGCGGCGACCGCGCGCCGGAGGATCCTACGGCCTTGATCGACCGCATCCGCGGTGCAGCGTCCGGAGCCGTTGTGGACGCGCCGGCGCGCGCGCCATCCTTGACCGCTTCGTGACCCCGCGCCTGCTGGCGGCGTAAAACTTAACATGATAATTAGCTCCAATTCCTAGGAGAGGGCGGACCCGTGCCGGAGACATCCAGAGACAAGGCCCTGGCCGCCATTTCGGCCTTTCGAGGCAAGCCCCTCGGCCATTTCGTGGGCGGCGCGACCGTCGCCGGGGAGGGGGTTCCCTTCGATGTCACCGAACCCGGAACCGGCGAGGTGTTGGGGCAGGTCCGTGACGCCACGCCCGCAGAACTGAACAGCGCGGTCGCCGCCGCCAAGGCGGCCTTTCCGGCTTGGGCCGGAACCTCCGGGGAAAAGCGCAAGGCGATCTTGCACCGCGTCGCCGATCTCATCGAGGCGCGCGCCGAGGAGATCGCTGCGGTCGAATGCCTCGACGCCGGCCAATGCTGGCGTTTCATGTCCAAGGCCGCCCTCAGAGGCGCCGAGAACTTCCGCTTCTTCGCCGACCTGGCTCCACAGGCCGCCGACGGCAAGGCCCTGCCTTCGCCGGACCACCTCAATTTCACCACCCGCCAGCCGATCGGACCCGTGGCGGTGATCACCCCGTGGAACACGCCGTTCATGCTGTCCACCTGGAAAATCGCCCCCGCGCTGGCGGCGGGCTGCACGGTGGTGCACAAGCCGGCGGAATGGTCGCCCTATTCGGCCCGCCTGCTGGTCGAGATCGCCCACGAGGCCGGGTTGCCGCCGGGTGTGCTGAACGCCGTGAACGGCCTTGGCGAAACCACCGGCAAGCGCCTGACCGAGCATCCCGACATCAAGGCCGTCGCCTTCGTCGGCGAGAGCAAGACCGGCTCGGCGATCATGCGCCAGGGGTCGGAGACCCTGAAGCGGGTACACTTCGAGCTCGGAGGCAAGAATCCGGTGATCGTGTTCGAGGACGCCGACCTCGACCGCGCCCTCGATGCGGCGATCTTCATGATCTATTCGCTGAACGGCCAGCGCTGCACCTCGTCGTCCCGGCTGCTGGTGCAACGGTCGATCTATGACGCCTTCGTGGCCCGGGCGGCCGAGCGGGTCGCCCGCCTCAAGGTCGGCGATCCCTTCGATCCGAAGACCGAGGTCGGCCCCCTGATCCATCCGCGTCACCTGGAAAAGGTCGCCAGCTATACGGGCGTGGCGCTGGCCGACGGCGCGCGGGTGGCGGTCGGCGGCAAGCGGGTGGACGGCAAGGGCTACTTCTTCCAGCCGACCCTGTTCGTCGACGCCGACCAGTCCATGCGCATCGCCCAGGAGGAGATCTTCGGCCCGGTGCTCACGGTCGTGCCCTTCGACGACGAGGCCGACGCCATCGCCAAGGCCAATGACGTGGACTACGGGCTTGCGGCCTACCTCTGGACCCAGGACGTCGGACGGGCCCTTCGGGTCTCGGGCGCCCTCGACGCCGGCATGGTCTGGGTCAACAGCGAGAACGTGCGCCACTTGCCCGCGCCCTTCGGCGGCATGAAGTCCAGCGGCATCGGCCGCGACGGCGGCGACTGGAGCTTCGATTTCTATATGGAAACCAAGAACGTCGCCCTAGCCTATGGAACGCACGCCGTTCCGCGGCTCGGCGTCTGATCGGAAGGCGTTTCATGTTCTCAGGCACGGCCTATGGCGTCGCCCTCAACGACCGCCGCCAGCTCGAGGCGAGAGCGGACTCGTTCCATCAGCCGCCCTACGGCCGCCCCCCCGAGGCGGCGGTCCTCTACATCAAGCCGCGCACCTGCGTGACGGCGGGCGGGGCGCCGACGCCTCTGCCGCCGGAGCTGGGAGAGGTGGAGATCGCCTCCACCCTTGCGCTGCTTTTCGGCGGCTCCCCAGGGGCGAAGAGCCCGGACGTGTCCGCGGTCTGCCTGGCCCTGGACGTATCCGAGTGGCACCAGGACTTCTATCGTCCCGCCATCCGCCAAAGATGCCGCGACGGCTTCCTACCGCTCGGCCGCTGGACCTCGCCGCAGACGACCTACGGCGACCTGGTGACGGAGATCGACGGCCGGGAGGTCCACCGCTGGTCGCTGGACCGGCTGTTTCGTCCGATTGATGCGCTGGTGGCGGAACTCCACGCCTACCTCGACTTCTCGCCCGGGGACCTCCTGCTCGTCGGCCTTCCCGGCGACGCCCCGAGGGCGGCGCTCGGCCAGTCGGTCGTCGTCCGTTCGGAGGGCCTGCCCAGCCTGCAAACCACGATCGTCGCCGAGGTGGTCTCGTGAGACGCGCCAAGATCTCCTATGCCGGCCGCGCTCTGTGGGCCGACCTGCTCGACGACGACGTTCTGCGGCTGGCGGACGGGACGCTTCTGCCCGCCGAGGCGGCGGTTTGGCTGCCCCCGGTGGAGCCGAACGCCACGGTCTTCGCCCTCGGGCTCAACTATGCGGACCATATCGGCGAGCTGGGGTTCAAACCGCCGGAGACGCCGTTGGTGTTCCTCAAGGGCAGTTCGGCCTTCGTGGGTCATGGCGGGGTCTCGCCGCTTCCCGTCGGCGCACGCCAGATGCATCCGGAATGCGAGCTGGTGGCGGTGATCGGCCGGCCGGCGCGGCGCGTCAGCCGCTCCAACGCCCTCGACTATGTCGGCGGCTATACGGTGGCCAACGACTACGCCATCCGGGAATATCTCGAGAACTACTACCGGCCCAATCTCAAGGTGAAGAGCCGGGCCGCCACCACCGGGCTCGGCCCCTGGATCGTGGACGCCAGGGACATCGGCGATCCGCAGGACCTGACGCTGTCCACCCGGGTGAACGGCCAGGAGGTCCAGCAGGGGTCGACCCGCGACATGGTCTTCGACGTGGCGACCATGGTCGAATACCTGTCCGAGTTCATGACCCTGATGCCGGGGGACATGATCCTGACCGGCACCCCGCAGGGGGTGCACTTCGTCTCCGGAGGCGACGAGGTCGTCTGCGAGGTGGAGAAGGTCGGGCGCCTGGTCAATCTCGTCGAGGTCGGCGGATGAGCCTCTATCAAGTCAGCAAGCTGATCTACCAGCTGAACCGCGACGCTGACTTGCAGGCCCGCTTTCGTCAGGATCGCCAGGAGGTGCTGAAGGCCTACGAGCTCACCGACGAGGAGCGGCGCGCCCTGTTGGAGCCGGACATCGGCCTGCTGTTCGTCCTGGGGGTCAATGGCCAGCTGCTCATGCACTTTGCGGCCTTTCACCAGATCGAGTGGTCGGACTATCTGCAGCGCATGCGCGACGGGGTGAAGACCCACGGACCGGTGCGCGCCGGGGTCTACGCCATGACCACCTCGCCAGACGAAAGGGTGGCCGGATGAGCCTGGTCTTTGCCGGAGTCTGCAGCCACGCCCCCGGGATCACGGGGCGGGAGGATAGCGCCCCCCCCGAACTGCGCGACGGTCTGCACGCGGGCTTTGGCGAGTTGCGCGACGCCCTCCACGCGGCGCGGCCGGACGCCCTGGTGGTGATCGGGGCCGAGCACTTCGCGAACTTCTTCATGGACAACATGCCCGCGTTCGCGGTCGGCATGGCCGACAGCTATTCGGGTCCCATCGAGGACGTAGACTGGCTGCACATCCCCCATCGCACGGTGCGCGGGGATGCGGCCCTTTCGGAGGCCCTTGTCGCCGAGATGCTGCAGACGGTCGACGTCGCCTATGCCCAGGAGTGGCGGTTCGACCACGGCATCATGGTGCCGCTGCACTTCCTGGATCCGGACAACCGGCTCACGGTCATCCCCGCGAACATCAACTGCCAGGGGCCTCCGCTCACGCCGCTGCATCGCGCCTGGGCGTTCGGCGAGGCGCTTCGCCGCGCGGCCGACAAGGTCCCGCAACGCATCGCCGTCGTCGGCACGGGCGGGATCTCCCATTGGCCCGCCACCCCCGACAGCGGACGGATCAACGAGGCCTGGGACCGGGATTTCCTGGACCGCTGGGCCCGCAACGACCGCGGCGCCCTGCTGTCGTACACGGATGCGGACGTCTACGAGAAGGCCGGCCAGGGCGGCTTCGAGATACGCACCTTCATCGCCTTGGCCGCCGCGGCGCGGGGGCGGGGGAACGTGCGCTTCTACGCCCCGATCCCGATCTACGCCGTGGGCTGCACCGCCGCGACCATGGAGATCGCCTGATGGCCCACGCCGTCGTCGAATGGACCGACAACCTGGAGGGCGACGCCGACATTCGCGGCCTGCTCGAGCTGATCGCCGCGGAGATGCGCGCCGCCGACGGGGTGTTCCCGTGGGCGGGCATCCGGGTGCGCGGCATCCGCCTGACCGACTACGTCATCGCCGATGGCAAGGCCGACGACGCCTTCGTCAATATCACCGTCCTGATGGGAGCCGGGCGATCGGCGGCGTTCAAACAGCAATTCTTCAGTCAACTGTTCGAACGCATCAAAACCCACTTCGCCGAGCTCTACGAGCGTCGCTACCTGGCCCTGTCCCTCTACGTCAACGAAGCCGACGAAGCCGGAAGCTTCAAGCACAACAACATCCACGCCCGCTTCCGGAGATGACGGAAGGCCGAAGTCCGCCCGTTTTGATTATGCCGGGCGGTGCGGCTGCTTGAGCCGCTTGGCGACGCGGTCGGGGGTCCACTCGGGCGCGACCAACTGGATGAAATCGTACATGTAGCCGCTCAGATAGGTGTGCGGGTGCAGGGCGACGAAATTGGGCAGCTTCTCGAACAGGTGGTCGGCGTCGATCGCGCGCAGCAAGGGATCCTGCTTGGCGTCGAAAACGATGCTCGGCAGGACCGTGATCCCCAGGCCCCGCGCCACATAGGCCTTGATCACGTCGGAGTCGCCGGCCGTGAGGGCGATGCGCGGCTCCATCCCGGCCTTGGCGAAGGCCTGCTGGAGGCTCCAGCCGCCGATCAGCGACGGGTCCAGCGTGACCAGCGGGTACTCCACGAGGTCGGCCAGCCCGATCTTCGACCGTTTCAGCAGGGGATGGTTGCGGGGGACGATGACGCTGCGGCCGAAGCTCTGCGCGGCCAGCTCGACAACGCCATGCGCCGCAGCCGGAGGGGCGCTGAGAATTCCGACGTCGCCCTTGAATGAAACCAACAGCTCGATGGTCTGGCGCTGGGTGACCTGCTGCAGCGATATCTGCACGCGCGGATAGCGGCGAGCGAACGCCTCCAGCACCGGCGGAAGGACGTGGCGGGCGTAAAGGTGGGTGGTCACGACGACGAGGCGTCCGCTGTCCTCGCGATTGTATTCGTCGCCGATCTTCCGCAGGTTTCCCGCATCGCGGAGCATGCGGCGGGCCGTCTCCACGAAGGCGACGCCCGGTTCGGTAAGGCCGACGATCCGGCCTCCGCGACGCTGGAGCAAATCGAATTTGAACTCCTCCTCGAGCAGGCGGATCTGCTTGCTGATGCCCGGCTGCGAGGTGTTGAGCGCGATCGCGGCTTTCGAAATGGAGAAGCCCTGGTCGACGATCTCGCTGAGGAAACGGAGCTGTTCGAGCCTCATGATCGCGCCTCGGTCAGGGTCGGGCCCGGGTAGGGCAGCCTATAACTCCTGGTTCTGAGACTATACTCATAAATTCCTGGAGCGCATGCGTGCGGCGTTGGACACTCGCCGCAAGGGAGGACCCGCCGCATGCCAAAAATGACCGGATCGCGCCATATCGCCGAGGCGCTGCGCGGCTACGGCGTCAGCCATGTGTTCTTCGTGCCCGCCGTCCTGCTCCAGGCCCTCGCCGAGATGGAGGACATGGACATCGCGCGCATCATGACCCACGGCGAGAAGTCGGCCGCCTATATGGCCGACGGCTATGCGCGGGCCAGCGGCAAGCCGGGCGTCTGCATGGCGCAGAACATCGGCGGCTCCAACCTCGCCGCCGGACTGCGCGACGCGGTGATGGCCGGATCGCCCGTGATCGCCCTGACCGGCGGGCCGACGCCCTCGTCGCGCTACCGCAATTTCTACCAGGAGGTCGAGGACTTCAGCCAGTTCGACCCGGTGACCAAGTTCAACGTCCGGGTCGACGACGTGACCCGCCTGCCCGACCTGTTGCGGCAGGCGTTCCGCGAGGCGACTTCCGGTGCGCCGGGCCCGGCGCACCTCCAGGTGCGCGGCCCGCTCGGCAATATGGCCGAGATCGAGGCCGAACTGACCACGATCGTCGAGGAGCAGTTCACCAGGGTTCCGGCGTTCCGGGCCTTGCCTGACCCGGCCCGGCTTGCCGAGGCGGCGCAGCGTCTCGCTGCGGCGGAGCGGCCGATCATCGTCGCCGGCGGCGGCGTCGCCACCTCGGGGGCCCAGGCCGAAGTGGTCGCCCTGGCCGAGCTGCTGGGGATTCCGGTCGCCACCTCGCTCAACGCCAAGGGTTCGATCCCCGACAATCATCCGCTCTCGGTCGGGGTGTGCGGCACCTATTCGCGCGCCTGCGCCAACCGGGCGGTCTCGGAGGCCGATCTGGTGTTCTTCATCGGCAGCCACACCGGCAGCCAGGTGACGACCAACTGGACGATCCCGGCGGTCGGCGCGCCGGTGATCCAACTCGACATCGACCCCAGCGAACTCGGCCGCAACTATCCCAACACGCTCTCGCTGCTCGGCGACGCGAAGCTGACCGTGCAGGGCCTGCTTGACGCCATCCCGAGCGGGCCGGCGCCCGCCGCAAGTCCCTGGGTGGAGCGGATCCAGGGGTACGTGCGTGAATGGCGGGAACAGGAGGCGCCGCGGCTCCACTCGGACGCGGTTCCGATGCGGCCCGAACGCATCTGCCAGGCGATCACCGACGCGCTTCCGGCAGGCGGAGTCGTCGTCTGCGACACAGGCCACTCCGGCATCTGGGCCGGCACCATGATCGACCTCAACAAGGAGGGCCAGCGCTTCATCCGCTGCGCCGGATCGCTCGGCTGGAGCCTTCCCGGGGCGATGGGCGTCAAATGCGCCAAGCCCGACAGCGCCGTCATCGTCTTCGCCGGCGACGGCGCCTTCTACTATCACATCGCCGAACTCGAGACGGCCGCGCGCTATGGCGTCAACGTCATCGTGGTCGTCAACAACAACAGCGCCCTCAACCAGGAGATCGGCCTGTTCGACCGCGCCTACGGCGGCAAGCAGCGCGGCAAGTCCGAGGAAATGTGGCGGTTCCGCGAGATCGATTTCGCCAAGGTCGCCGAATCCTTCGACTGCGTCGGACTGCGCGCCAAAACCCCGGCCGAGCTCGACGCCGCCCTGCGTCACGCCCTGACCCTGAACCGGCCGGTGGTGATCGATGCGATCAGCGACGTCTACGCCATGTCCCGCCCGGCGTGGACCCCCGGCTCCCCGGTAGGCTACTGACGATGGACGTCGATTTCTTCGCGCCCGGCATGCGGGACGTCGTCGATCCCGATCCGCCCCTGGTGCAGGTCTTCGGCGGCCTCCAGTTCGGCGAGGGGCCGGTCTGGGACAAGCGCAGCAACAGCCTCTATTTCGTCGACATCGTCGGCGACACGATCTGGAACTGGGCGCCTGGGGTCGGCGCCACGGCGGTCATCCGGCCGTCCGGCCACGCCAACGGCATGACCCTGGATCACGAGGGCCGCCTGCTCGTCGCCGGCTGGTCGGCCCGCAAGGTCTGGCGCCGTGAAGCCGACGGCTCCCTCGTCACCCTCGCCTCGTACTACCAGGGCAAGAAGATCAATACGCCGAACGACCTCGTCGTCCGTTCGGACGGTTCGATCTATTTCACCGACACCGCTGGCGGCATGTTCATCCCCGGCATGGAGGGCGAGGACATCCAGCGCTATCTGGATTTCCAGGGCGTCTACCGCATTCCTCCCGGCGGCGGCGAACTTGAGCTGGTCATCGCCGACTGCGTCTATCCCAACGGCATCGTCTTCTCGCCTGACGAGAAGCGGCTCTACGTCAACGACACCCGCAAGGCGTTTGTGCGGGTCTTCGACGTGCGTTCCGACGGGAGCATCGGCCCGGGCCGCATGTTCTATGAACTGCAGGGCGACGAGTTCGGCCATGCCGACGGCATGAAGGTCGACCAGGCCGGCAATCTGTATTGCACCGGGCCGGCAGGGGTCCACGTCATCGGGCCCGACGGGCTCCTGCTCGGCCGCCTGCGCATCCCCGGAAACTGCACCAACATGGCGTGGGGGGACGACGACTGGCGTTCGCTCTACGTGACTACGGTGAACACGGTCTATCGCACCCGGGTCAAGATCCCCGGCGTTCCGGTCCGGTAGGGAGAGCCCGCATGGCCTGGCATTTCGAGCGCGTCGCGGGCCCCTATGAAGGGGGCGTCGGCGGGGTGGCGTGGGACGGGACGGCGGTGATCTTCGCAGCGGTCGGCGAGGCGCGCCTGCTCAGCTTCGACCCGGCGACAAAGGCGGCCACGGAGATCCGGCGCTACACCAACCGCACCAACGGCATCGCCTTCGGACCCGAACGCCGCCTTTACGGCTGCCAGGAAGGCAGCCGCCGGGTGATCCAGTTCCTGGCCGACGGTTCAGCGACGGTCACCGCCACGAAGCTCGCCGGCCGCCACCACAATTTCCCCTCGGACCTGACGGTCGCGCGCAGCGGCGCGATCTGGTTCGCCGACCCCTACAATCCGATGCCGGCCTTCGGGCCGCAGCTCTTTGCGCCGCTCGACCACGCCTCGGTGCTCTGCCTCCAGCGCAACGGGGCCCACCAATGGGTGCTCGAGCGCAAGAGCTTCGACACCGCCGCCCCTCGCGCGGTGCTGTTGTCGCCGGACGAGAAGACCCTTTACGTCGCCGAAGGCGACGCCGGCGCTGCGACGCGGGAGCTGCGCGCCTATCCGGTCGGCGAAGATGGGCGCCTGGGCGCCTTCACCGTCCTTCATACCTTCGGCCGCGACCACCGCGGGCCACACCGCGGCATCGAAGGGATGTGCCTCGACGCCGACGGCAATATCGTCGCCTGCGCCGGCTGGCGACGCAGCGGCCCGGGGCCCATGCTTTACGTCTTCTCGCCCAGCGGGGCGGTGCTCGAGACCCATCCGCTGCCGGACGACCTGCCGCAGCGGTGCCAGTTCGGGGGCGCTGGGCTCGACAGTCTCTATCTGACCACCGCGGGCGGGCATCTCTTGTGCGCCGAACGGACGACACGGCGGGGTTACGACAGGTTCACCTGAGAGCCCTGGACGCGATGCGGCGCCAACAAAAACAATAGCCGGCGCCAGAGAAAACGAGCGGGAGGAAACGACGTGGACGACCTCAGACGCAGCACCATCCGGTTGGTCCGGCGGCGCATTCTCTGGTTCATGTTGATCCCCTGCATCTTCAATTCGATCGATCGCACCAACGTCGGCTACGCGGCGCTGCAGATGAACGACCAGTTGGGGTTCTCGCCGGTGATCTTCGGCTTCGGCGTCTCGATGTTCTTCGTCGGCTATTCGATCTTCCAGATTCCCAACAGCCTCGCCTTCGAGCGCTTTGGCGTGCGCCAGTTCCTCGCCGTGACCCTGGTGATCTGGGGCGTGGTCGGCGCCGGCATGGCGCTGATCCATGATCCCATGTCGTTCTATGTCATGCGCTTCCTGATCGGCTGCGCCGAGGCCGGCTTCGCCGGGGCCGTGATCTATCTGTTCGGCAGCTGGATGCCGCACGAGTCGCGGGCCCGCGCCACAGCGGTCAACACGCTGGCGATCTCCCTGACCGCGATCTTTTCGGGCCCGATTTCCGGCTGGCTGATCGAACATCCCGTCGGCGGCCTTGCGGGCTGGCAGTGGATGTTCCTGATCGAGGGCGCGCCCGCGGCCCTGATCGGGATCGTCATCTGGTTCTACCTGCCGAACAATCCGGATGAGGCGACGTTCCTCTCGCCGGAGCAACGCAGCTGGCTCAACGCCGAACTGGCCAACGATCAGGCCCAGATCAAGCGCCATGGCGCCTCGACCTTCCGCGCCGCCATGACCAACCTGCGCGTCTGGCTGCTGGTCGGCGTCTGGTTCGCCGTGCTGCTCGGCTTCTACGCCATCACCTATTGGCTGCCTCTGGCGATCAAGCAGGTGGGGAGCGCGGGTCTTTCCGACGTCGAGATCGGGGCCCTGTCATCGCTCCCGTGGATCGGCGCGATGATAGGCCTCTTCGCCAATACCTGGCACTCGGACCGCACGCGGGAGCGCTTCTGGCATCTCGGCGGGGCGATGATGCTGGTCGCCTTTGGCCTGTTCTTCGCCTTTTCGGTCAGCAATCCGTGGCTCAGCCTGCTTGGGTTGGTGTTTACCGGCGTCGGACTGGGCGGCGCCCACGGCGTCTTCTGGACGGTCCCCATGACCTTCCTCACCGGCGCCGCGGCGGCGGGGGGATATGCGCTGCTCAATCTGTTCGGCAACTTCTCCGGCTTCTTCGGATCGAGCATCATCGGCGTCATCCGGCAGGAGACGGGCTCCTTCACCATGGCGCTTTATGCGGTCGCTCTGGTGACCGTGCTCGGGGCGGCGCTGCTGATCCCGATCTATTTCATCAGTGCGGCGAAGGGGCGAAAAGACGCCCAGACCGACAAGGTCGCCGAAGCCAACCCCTTGGGAGGAAATTGACATGGCGCAGGGAGCCAGGCCGATCCGGCGGGTGGTCACCGGCAATGACGAGCATGGCCGGTCGCGGGTCCTCTTCGACAGCGCGGCCCCGAACGTCAAGGCGATCGGAACCGGCGGCACCTTCATGACCGACCTCTGGGTCTGGAAGACCAGCCCTGCGCCAATCTCCGGCGATCGTGACGACGGTGCTTTGCCCTACAACTTCGAGCCGCCCCATGGGGGAGGGCACCTGCGCATCGTCCAGTCTCCGGCCCGCCCGCCGGACTACGACCCCGCCAAGGATCCGGGCGCGGCCCCGCTGCAGACGCCGAGCCAGGGCCCCGGCGGCGCCTGGTACCGGGGCGGCCAGAACGCCTTCAGCTCGCCGATCCACAAATCCGAGAGCGTCGACTACGGCATCGTCCTCTCTGGCGAGCGGGTGCTGATCCTCGACGAGGGCCGGTTCGTCATGCGCCCCGGCGACGTCGTCGTGCAGCTCGGCAACTGGCACGGCTGGACCAACCCGGACAGCGAAAGCAGCATGGCTTTCATCATGATGGGCGGAACCTTCACCGGCTGAACCCGCGATCAAGACTTCAAGAGGAAGAGGATGGCTTCAGAAATCCAGCCGGTGCGCCGCATCGTGACGATCGACGATGAGACCGGCATGTCGTCGCGGCGGCTGATGGACGGGCCCTCGCCCGACGTGCGCACCGACCCGGCGCGGCCCGGCTATGTGTCGACACGGATCTGGGTCACCGACGCCACCCCGGCGCGGATCAAGGGGGTGCGCGAGACCTTGACCCTGCCGCACACGATCGAGCCGCCGCCGAACGGCTCGGTCTGCCGCATCGTCACTTTCCCCCCGGACGCCTCCTATCGAGGCAAGATCGGCGCGGCGGAGGTCGCGGCGTTCTTCCAGGCCATGGGTTCGCCTGGAGCGTCGACCTATGGGGCTTCGGCGCCGCACCCCTACATGCAGAAGACCAGCACCCTCGACTTCTGCATCGTCCTCGAAGGCGAGATCACCCTCGTGCTCGACAGTGAAGAGGTCCATCTCTCGCAGGGCGACACCGTAGTGCAACGCGGCACGAACCACGCCTGGAGCAACCGTTCGTCGCGTGACTGCGTCATCGCTTTCTCGCTGCACGACGCCGCGGCCTAGGGGCCTGTGCGGCCCCCTATGCGGGGCGTGGGAGGGACGTTAGAAAGCGCCTGCGCCGCTTCCTGAGCCCCCGGCGCCGACACCAAAGGACGGCTGCAGAAAATGAGCGACGGTTCCCTTCCTGCGAAGACGGTGAAAAACGCCACGTTCGACCTTCTGCGCAGCTTCGGCATCGACACCGTCTTTGGGAATCCCGGCTCCACCGAACTGCCTTTCCTGAGCGACTGGCCGAATGACGTGCGCTATGTGCTCGGCCTGCAGGAATCCTCCGTCATCGCCATGGCTGACGGCTACGCCCAAGCCACCGGCAACGCCGCCTTCGTGAACCTGCATGCGGCGGCCGGCGTCGGCCATGCTCTGGGCAACATCTATACGGCGTTCCGCAACCAGACGCCGATGGTCATCACCGCGGGCCAGCAGATCCGCGACCTCCTGCCGATGCACCCCTATCTGTTTGCCGAGCAGGCGACGGAGTTTCCCAAGCCTTATGTGAAGTGGAGCTGCGAGCCGGCCCGCGCCGAAGACGTGCCGGCGGCCATCGCGCGGGCCTATCACACGGCCATGCAGAAGCCCTGCGGCCCGACCTTCGTGTCGATCCCGATCGACGACTGGAACGTGCCGGTCGAGGCGCCGCAGATCAGGACGGTCAGCCGCGACGTCGCCCCCGATCCCGGCTTGTTGAAACAGGTGGCCGAAGCCCTCAATCGCAGCGAGCGCCCGGTCATCGTCGTGGGGCCGCAGATCGATCAGGAAAACGTCTGGTCCGAAACCATAGCGTTGGCGGAGGCGACGGGCGCGGCGGTGTGGACCGCGCCGTTCTCCAGCCGCGCCAGCTTCCCCGAACGCCACCCGTTGTTCCAGGGATTCCTGCCGGCGGCGCCCCGGCCGGTGAACGACGCTTTGAAAGCCTACGATACGATCCTTGTGCTCGGGGCTCCGGTCTTCACCTTCCATGTCGGCGGCGAATGCGAACTGTTGCAGGGCGGGACGCCGATTTTTCAGATCACCGACGATCCGACCGCGGCGGCCCGGTCGGCGACCGGCGCCAGCATCGTGGGCAGTCTGCGCCTGGGTTTGCCGACCCTGCTCGGCATGATCGAGGCCCGCAAGCGGACGCCGCCGCCCCTTCGCGCGATGCCGGCGGTCCCCGAGGCGGACACGCCGATCCGGGCGGAATACCTTCTGCACGCCCTGTCGGAGGTCCTGCCGGAACGCAGCATCGTGGTCGAGGAAGCGCCTTCCCATCGTCCCGCCATGCAGGGCCATCTGCCGTTCGAGCGGCCCAACTCGTTCTATACGATGGCCAGCGGCGGACTGGGCTTCGGATTGCCCGCGGCCGTGGGTTTCGCCCTGGCCGACCAGACGAGACGCGTCGTCTGCGTCGTGGGCGACGGCTCCGCCATGTACTCGTTCCAGAGCGTCTGGACAGCGGCGCAGCATGGTCTGCCGATCACGATCGTTCTGGTGAACAACGGCGGCTACGGCGCCATGCGGGCCTTCAGCGAGGTCCTCGGCGTGCGCAGTCCTCCTGGGATCGACCTCCCCGGCATGGACTACGTTCAACTGGCCGCGGCCCTGGGTTGCCCGGGGCGTCGGATCAGCCGCGGCGATGACCTGAAGGACGCCCTGCGCGAGGCGTGCGCGGCGCGGGGGCCCTGGCTCATCGAAGTCGAGGTCGACCCAAAGATCGCCCATCTCTATGACAAACAGGCCGATGCCTAACTGACCGGCTTCAGTCAGCAATCAAGCACCGGGGAGAAAACATGTCCGACGCAACACTTCTGATCGACGGAAAGCCGTTCGCCACGCCGCGGACCTTCGAGCGCCGTCACCCGGTCACGGGAGACCTTGTCACGGTGGCCTCGGCGGCAACGCCTGCGGACGCCGCCGCCGCCGCCGACGCCGCGGCGGCGGCCTTTCCGGAATGGTCGCGGACCACCCCCAACGGGCGCCGGGAACTCATCTCGCGGGCGGCGGACCTGGTGAAGGACTGGGCCGACGAGCTTGTCGCGGCGATGATGGGGGAGACCGGCGCCTCGGAGGCCTGGTCGCGATTCAACGTCCGGCTCACCGAAAACATCATGCGCGAGGCGGCGGCGATAACGACCTCGTTTGCGGGGGAGGTCCTTGCGACCGACAAGCCGGACTGCCTTTCGCTGGCCGTGCGCGAGCCCATGGGCGTCTGCCTGGCCATCGCCCCGTGGAATGCGCCGCTGATCCTCGGCATGCGATCGATCATCTGGCCGCTCGCCTGCGGAAATACCGTCGTGCTCAAGGCCTCCGAGCTGTGCCCCGCGACCCATAGACTGCTCGGCGACGTCCTCGTCGCCGCCGGCTTTCCGCCGGGGACCGTGAACGTGCTCATCAATGCCCCGGAGGACGCCGCGTCGGTCGTGTCCACCCTGATCGCCCACAAGGCCGTGCGGCACGTCAATTTCACCGGCTCGAGCCACACGGGCCGGATCATCGCGGTGGAGGCGGCTCGCCATCTCAAGCCGGTGCTGCTCGAACTGGGCGGCAAGGCGCCTCTACTGGTGCTTGAGGACGCCGATCTTGGCGCGGCGGTGCGCGCCGCGGCCTTCGGGGCGTTCATGCACCAGGGCCAGATCTGCATGTCCACCGAGCGCGTCATTGTCGATCGCCGCGTCGCCGACGTCTTCGCGGAAAACTTCGCTGCCAAGGCCCGCACCTTGACGGCCGGAGACCCGCGGACCAGCAATGCGCCTCTCGGCTCCCTGATCGGACTGGATGCGGCCGATCGTGTCGATCAGCTTATCGACGATGCGGTCGCGAAAGGCGCCAAACGTCTTTCCGGCGGCAAGCGTCAGGGCACGATCATGGATGCGACCGTGCTCGATTTCGTGACCCCGGACATGCGGATCTACTACGAGGAGACCTTTGGTCCCGTCGCCTGCATTGTGCGGTCCCAGGACGATGAAGACGCAATCCGCATCGCCAACGACACCGACTACGGCCTTTCCGCCTCTGTCTACAGTCGCGACGTATCGCGCGCCCTCGCCATAGCCCGTCGGATCGAAAGCGGCATCTGCCACGTCAACGGCCCGACGGTTCAGGACGAAGCCACGGTCCCGTTCGGCGGCGTCAAGGCGAGCGGTTACGGAAAGTTCGGCGGCGCCGCGGGCATAAACGCCTTCACCAATGTCCGCTGGCTGACCATCGAGGGTCGGGAGCCGCATTATCCGTTCTGAATTCGCGGGCTCTGGCTGTCGATGAGCCTTGGGTGAAAGGCGCGCATCCGGTCGGCCGCTTCCGACGAGTTTCGAGAGGGGGCGCCGCGAACCGAGTCCGTCACAGCCTTACGTCTGGGGGCGGATGTCGCCCCGCGCCCAGTCGCTGGGCGCCTAGCGAATCTTGTGCACTGCACACCGCGGGAGATTGACAATCGCCGCGGGCCGGAGGCAAGGTTGTTAACGATTGGTAAAAGCGCGCCTTAGTCCGTGCAGAGAACCTTTGCTGAAGGTGTTTGCCGAGCTGTAGTTGGGCTAGTCCTGTTCTGCCCAGTTAGAGTGCTTGTGTCGCCAACCAGTAGCCTTTGAGGCTTTCGCGTTTCTACTCTGTCGCTTCAGTTGACGCGAGCGGGTGCGTGTGCCGGTTCCGGAGGATCAGGAACAGCATCGCGTCAGGTCGGGCTTGATCGGTTTGTTCGGAGCCGATGGCGTCACTAGGGTCCCGGCCGCCCCGCACGGTCGCTCTACAGTTGTATGTAACGGCGTTTCACTCATCCTATTTCCAAAGTGGAGACGAGAAGCGCATGTCCCCGATGGGTCATCAAGCCTTGTTAGATAGAAGCGCGTTCGTTTCTATAGAAGGCTGCCAGCTTGATCTTTCCGAGCTATGGAATTGGCGGGACTTCGACCAAAAAAGGCGGCGGGCGATATATCAATCGTTCGCCTCCGCCGCCCCATTTCCGCACCTGGTTGTTGACGGCCTCTTTAGCGACGAGCTTCTCAGCCTGATTGTCGGTGAATTCGATCAATTGACCGCGGCGGATTGGCGTCATGCCAGATGCGAAAACGAGTCGACCCATCGATCGCCGTTCGGGTTGAAACTAGGGCCGGCCGCTGAACTGTATTTCAGCAAAATCTACTCGAAGGATTTCATCCGTTTTCTCTCGGACGTGACGGGCATCGAGACCTTGATTCCGGATGCGGACCTGATCGGCGGCGGTCTTCACGAAAGCCATAATGGCGACTGGTTCAATGTCCATGTCGATTTCGCCAAACATCCGCGGACGTTGCTCGACAACGAACTGGTCATCCTGACCTATTTGAACAAGGATTGGCCGGAAGAATATGGCGGCAGCCTTGAGCTTTGGGACGCAAATACCGGGGAATGCGTCAAGACGATAGTTCCCGTGTTCGGCCGCACCGTTATTTTGAAACACGGAAAAACCAGTCTTCACGGCCATACCAAGCCCATCTGCGCGCCCGACGGCCGGGTTAGGCGCTCTTTGGCCGCCTATTACTACGGCCACCACGATGCTCCCGCCGTGATCGATGAAGAGGAACTCACCAGCGCGTTTTTCCGGCCGAGACGAAGCACCGTTACGAAAATCAAGGAGGTCGTGCGCATGGCCAGCCCCCCGGTGTTCGTCACCATGGCGAAAAGCGTGCGAAGAAAATTGGCTGGCAGCACCGACTGGACGAGCGTGCGGCCGAGATAAGCTTGGCCGACGTTGCGCCCGCGCCATGCGGATATTGAATAGGTCCGATCGCTGGAGGCGTTGTGGCGGTATCCATAAGGAGTGGGGTTTTACTTGCGCCGGGGCTGTTCAGGTTTTTCCTGGCGCTCGTGGTGTTCGTAGATCACGCCAGCCGGTTGGCGCTCGGCCCTGCCGCCGTAAGGCTGTTTTTTTGCCTCAGCGGCTTCTGGATATACAGGATGTGGACGGAAAGGTACGTCCATGCCGAAAGCCCGGTCGTCACTTACCTGGCGTCCCGGGCGTGGCGGCTCATTCCGACCTTTGCGCTGATCGCGTTCCTTACTTTGGCGTTCCAGCACCTCATCCTTGGAAAGTCGTGGATCGACCTCAAGGGAACGGCCGGTTGGCCCGAATTCCTCGCGTCGCACCTGTTTATTTTGGGGTACGGTAGTCTTCCCGTCCAACCGCTTATGCCGGCCTGGTCGCTGGACATAGAGATGCAGTTTTACCTCGTCGCGCCGATCCTGATCGCGCTGTTGATCCGCTTTGGATCGGTACCGATGCTGCTTTTCGCAAGCATTATTTCAATAGTGTGCGCCTTTTTATTCTCAACTCACTTCAGTCTAATGTATATCATATTTTTCGCCTTGGGGATGGCCTCGGCCCATGGAGACTGGCGCCCCAGTTCCCGACTTGCCGCGGCGTCGGCGATCTTGGCGATCGCGTTTGTGGCGGCGCTGGTCATTTCGCCGTGGCGCGGCGCGATATTGGGGGGCATCCACAGGGGACCGCTTTTCCGCTACTCGGACCTCGTCAACACCGCCGTCGCCCTTCTTGCGTTTCCCTACGCCATGTTCACGACGGGACAACGCGGCGGGCTCCGCGACGGGACCTATGGCGACCTTTCCTATATTGTTTATCTACTGCATTGGATCGCCATCGGCTGGCTCGGCACGGTGGCGGGGCTGCCGGCGCTGGCGCGCCTTGGTTGCATCGGATTGGCCGTCTCGGCGACCCTCGCCGCCGCGTGGACGATCTGGAAGTTTTACGACAAGCCATTGAACCGGGCCCGGGCCCAGTGGGTCGCGCGGCGTATCGATGCGCATGCCCTGCGCCGTCGCCAGGTGGCGCGGTTCGTCTGACGGCCCAGTTCTTCGACGGCCGTCAGTAGACCACGACGCTGCGGATGCTCTCTCCCCGGTGCATCAGGTCGAACGCCTCGTTGATGCGGTCCAGCGGCAGGACGTGGGTGATCATCGGATCGATCTCGATCTTGCCGTTCATGTACCAGTCGACGATCTTGGGCACGTCCGTGCGTCCGCGCGCGCCGCCGAAGGCCGAACCCCTCCACACGCGCCCGGTGACCAGCTGGAAGGGGCGGGTGGCGATCTCCTTGCCCGCCTCGGCCACGCCGATGACGATGCTCTCGCCCCAGCCGCGATGGCAGGCCTCCAGGGCGGTGCGCATCACCCCCGTATCGCCGGTGCAGTCGAAGGTGTAGTCTGCGCCCCCGTCGGTCAGGGCCACCAGGTGCTGGACCAGGTCCTCCTCCACCTTGGTCGGGTTGATGAAGTGGGTCATGCCGAAGCGACGGCCCCAGTCCGCCTTGGAGTCGTTGATGTCGACGCCGACGATCATGTCGGCCCCGACCATCCTCAGGCCCTGGATCACGTTCAGGCCAATGCCGCCCAGGCCGAAGACGATGGCGTTGGCCCCCGGCTTGACCGCGGCGGTGTTGACCACAGCCCCCACCCCCGTGGTCACGCCGCAGCCGATGTAGCAGGCGGACGCGAAGGGGGCGTCCTCACGGATCCTGGCCAGGGCGATCTCTGGCAGCACCGTATGGTTGGAGAAGGTCGAGCAACCCATGTAGTGGGCGATCGTCTGGCCCTTGTAGGAGAACCGGCTGGTCCCGTCCGGCATCACGCCCTTGCCCTGGGTGGCGCGGATTGAGGTGCACAGGTTGGTCTTGCGCGACAGGCAGCTTTTGCACTGACGGCATTCGGGCGTGTAGAGCGGGATCACGTGGTCGCCGGGCTTGAGAGTGGTCACGCCGGGCCCGACCTCCAGCACCACGCCGGCTCCCTCGTGGCCCAGGATCGAGGGGAAGATCCCTTCCGAATCCAGCCCGTCCAGGGTGTAGGCGTCGGTATGGCAGATGCCGGTGGCCTTGATCTCCACCAGCACTTCGCCGGTGAGGGGACCTTCCAGGTCGACCTCCACGATATCCAGCGGCTGCTTTGCGGCGAAGGCGACGGCGGCGCGGGTCTTCATGCGGAGTCTCCCGGCGGATGCGAGACCTATGCCATCGCCCTGAATGAACCGAAAGGCCATGCCGACGCCGATGGAAGCGCCCCAAAAATATCGTTTGGCCAGGACCGCTATTTCACCCGTTTCATCGTCAGGTTCAGGCTCGCCGGCCCGGCGGGAAGCTCATCGGCGGATGCCGTCGCGGCGGGCGGGGCAGGGGCGTCGCCGGCCTGGCCGGCGGGCCGGGTCATGAAGGTGAGGCTGTCCGGGGTGATCACCCAGGTCACGTTCTCGAGATAGATGTGGCCGGGGTCGATCGCCACCACCCGCCGCTCGGTCCATTGGTCCTGGCCTTCACGATCCTTGAGGTCAGGGGTGAAATGCTTCTGCCGCGTCAGCACCGACGCGCCTTCGGGCCGCACGATCCAAATCTCCTGCATCCGCGGGGTCGGACCGTTGCTGATGAACAGGTGGCCGACGATCTGGCCGTTCCTGGCCGGCGAGAACGCCGCCACGGCGAAGGGCCCCTCCCAGTTGCCGACCAGGCCCTTGAAATCGTCGAGGGTCGCTGGCGCCGGCGCCGCGCCGGCCTCCAGGCTGCGGACCGCCTGGGCCTGGGCGAGGCCGACGCCCGCGAGCGCCCAGGCTGCCGCGGCCATCGCCGGGATCTTGTTCATGGCTGAGACCACCGCCTGGCCTCAGACCAGGGCTGTCTTGAACAGATGGAGCATCTCGGCCCATGCCCGTTCAGCCTGCACGGGATCGTAGACGGGGCCTTCGTTCACGCACCAGCCGTGGTTGGCCGGATAGATCTCGGCCCGGGTGGGATTGCCCGCCGCGGCGAAGGCGGCGATCAGCTTGTCCTTCTGGTCGGGCTGGCGCATGGCGTCGTTCTGGGCGATGCCGAAGTAGGACTTGGCCTTGATCTTCGGGGCCAGCAGATGCGGGCTGTCCGACTTGTCCGTCACCACTCCGCCCCCGTGAAACGAGGCGAAGGCGCCGATCCGGTCAGGCGCCAGGGTCGCGGTCTGCATCACCAGGGGGCCGCCCATACAATAGCCCACGAGGCCCATCTCGATCGTCTTACTGACCGTCGGGTGGCTGTCGAGATAGGCCACCCAGGCGGTCTCGTCATGGAGGATCGCATCCGGTGTCAGCGGCTTCTGCAGTTCAGCCAGCTTGGCCATGTCGGCCGGATTATTGAAATCGAAGGCGCCGAACACCGGCCCTTGCGCAACCGGTAGAAGGGGTTGGGAACCAGCACCGTGTAGCCGTTGGACGCCAGCCGCCGGGCCATGTCGCGGAAAACCGGCCGCAGCCCCAACGCGCTGGTGAACAGGACCACGCCCGGCCAGCGTCCGGCGCCCTGGGGATGGAACAGGGCCGCGTCGGCCATGCCGTCGGCGGTTCCGACGGTGACGTCGGTTTCGACGACTTCGTTGATCTGGGCGCGAGCGACCGCGGGCGCCATGCCGGCGGCGACGGAAAGGGCGGCGAAACGGCGGCGGGACAGGTCCCGATCGTCGTTTGCTTCCGGGGCCGTGGCTTCGCCCATCCTATCCTCCCTTGGTCACCTTTCCCCGTCTTGCGCGGGTGGTGGAGATTAGGTGCAGGATCGCGCCGATGTCACGCAGGCGCTTTGCTCGCCTTCGGTCGATCCCCATATGGTCGGGATGCGGCTCCTCTCCCTCGCCCTCCTTGTTCTTGCCGCTCCGGCTGTGGCCCAGGCTCAATGCAGAGCGACGCCGGGAGGGCCCGGCGCCACGGTCCTCTCCTGTCCCGGCGGGACCAGCGTCCTCCAGACCGACCCAACCGGAACCGTGACGGGGCTGGTGAACGGCCAAGCCTTTGTGGGGCGAAACTATGCGCCGGGGACGATCGTCGGGACGCTCGGCGGCGCACCTTATGGCGTGCAAGGCGGCGTCGCCCCCGAGCCCCCCGATCCGCTGTCGCCGCCATCGCCCCTCCATGCGCCGCGGCCCATGATCTCGGCTCCGCCTTACTCCAGCTCGGGAACCCCGCCGAAGATCAATCCGGCGCCCTTGGTCAGCCCGTAACCCGACAGATCATGCCCGTCCCGGCCTTGGCCGCTCTGCTCTCACGCAGGGATCCTGGTCGCGCGCAGCGCGGGTCGTGAAGGGCTGCTCAAGCCGGCGGGGAAAATCGACCGGTGCGCTTCCGGTTGTGGCGGCATGTACGTCTTAGCCGTAATGCGGTCGCATCGGCGACGCTAGAAACGGCCCGGGGAGGGAACATGACGCGGCTCGCGATGCTGTACGGGATGGTGGCTGTTGGAGCTTTGCTCCAGGCCAATCCTGCCTTGAGTGCTCCTCAGAAAGCCAATTTCGACACTCAGCAGGAATTCCGCATTCCGAGTCAGCCGCTTGAAACGGCGCTGTTGCTTTATTCGCGCCAGTCGGGCCTGCAGATCATCTCCGCCTCTCCGGTCGTGGCCAACAAGATCGCCCCCGCATTGCGCGGAACGGAAACGCCGCGCAAAGCGCTCGAGGATTTGCTGAAAGGCTCGAACCTGTCGTTCGTGGTTTCGGGCAGCACGATTACGATCATTCCGGCCCCGGCGACGCGGCGGGAAGCCCTTGTCCCGGCGGCGCTACAGACCAACGTCTCGGCGGATTCTTCATCGAGCGTGGCGGCCGTGTCATCCTCCGCCTCTTCCGCGTCCGTCGCCTCGTCCAATCCGGTCGAGCCCGTCGCCACCTCGAGGGTTTCGACCGCCGCCCCGGCGGGGCAGGCCGATGTGGTCCAGGAAGTGACGGTTACCGGCAGCCGGATCATCCGCAACGGCAATGATGCGCCCACGCCCGTCACCGTGGCGACCGTGGCCGACCTGCTCGAGACGACCCCGACCACCCTCGCGGACGCCCTCAACAAACTGCCGCAGTTCTCGGTCCAGTTCACCACCCAGTCCAATACCGGTGCAGGGGCGCCGGCCGGGAACTTCCTGAACCTGCGCGGGCTCGGCCAGGGGCGGACCCTGGTCATGATGGATGGCGTGCGTGTGCCGGGCACCAGCGCCACCGGCACGGTCGATATCAACACCCTGCCCCAGGCCCTGGTGCAGCGGGTGGAAATCGTCACCGGCGGCGCCTCGGCCGTCTACGGCTCGGACGCGGTCGGCGGGGTGGTCAACTACATCCTCAACACCAAGTTCAACGGCTTCAAGGGGTCGGTCCAGGGTGGGATCTCCACCTATGGTGACGCGCCCTCGGGAAAGATCAGCCTGGCCTTCGGGACGCGGCTTTCAGACAAGGGCCACTTCGAGGCCAGCTACGAGCACAACCAGTCGGCCGGCCTAGACCAGTCCCAGCGCAGCTATACCAGCGCCACCCCGGGCTACGCCGGGCTGGGCACTGCGGCCAACCCGTTCGTTCTGTACAACAACCTGCGCATGTCGACCACGACCGGGGGCGGGTTCATCGCCACGGCGGCCGGCGCTACCCCGGCGCAGACCACCGCGCTCACCAACGCCTTGGTGAACAAGCAGTTCGTCGGCGCCGGAACCCTGGCGCCGTTCCAGGCCGGCGCCCTCACGGGCAGCCTGCCGAGCGCCGCCAACACCGGAGGCCTGCAGGTCGGCGGCGACGGGGCCTACGTCACCGGCATGCAGCTGCTCAAGCCGGTGGACACCGACAACCTCTTCGGCCGCTTCGACTACGACGTGGGCCATGGGGTCACCGCCTACGCGCAGCTCGCCTATGGCCGGTCGGCGACCAACTACTATGTGCCGCCGACCTTGCTCTCCACGACGGTCTATAGCGGCAACCCCTACCTCCCGGCGGACGCCCAGGCCGCCCTGACCGCCGCCTCGGCGCCCGGCAGGCCCGCCAGCATCGTGCTCAGCACGCTGCCGCAGAACCTGATCAACATGCAGCGGACCAACCAGTGGGCCACGGATGTCTCCGCCACCTTCGGCCTGAAGGGCAAGGTCCTCGACGACGCCTTCAACTGGAACGCCTCCTACACGCACGGCAAGGGCCATACCCACGTCGAGACCGACAACAACATCAATACGTCGCACTTCTACGCCGCCCTGGACGCCGTAAGGGACAGCAGCGGCAACATCGTCTGCGCCGTCAGCCTGACCTCCAGCGCCAGCCTCTATCCGGGGTGCGCGCCGCTGAACCTTCTGGGGGTGGGCAATGAAAGCCCGGCGTCGCTGGCCTACATCATGCAGAACACGGCCTACGACATCATCAACAAGACCGACGACCTGTCGGCCAGTATTTCCGGTTCGGCCTTCCACGACTGGGCCGGCCCGGTCTCGGTGTCGCTCAACTTCGATTACCGCTGGGCCAACATGACCCAGACCAGCGACGCCGCCCCTGCGGCGCCGCAACTCACGGGCCTGCGTCAGACCTGGGGCGGCGGCGGCCGCGGAGGAGCCACGCCCTCGACGCTCTTCCTGAACAACACCTTCGCTCCGCAATACGGTGCCAACTCGGTGTGGGAGGTCGGCGGCGAAACCGTGGTCCCGCTGCTGAAGGATCTTCCGCTCGCCAAGAACCTCGAGTTCAACGGCGCCGCGCGCTACACCGAATACAGCTCCAGCGGCCCGGCCACGACCTGGAAGGTCGGCCTGATCTATCAGCCGATCGATGATCTGCGCTTCCGGGTCACGGATTCCCGCGATATCCGCGCGCCCAACCTCACCGAATTGTACCAGGCGCCGACGGTGACTACCGTGGCCATCACCGACCCGCTGCTCAACAACGCGACCTACACCGTCAATCAGGTCGCCCACGGCGACCCGACCGTGAAACCCGAGGTGGCCAAATCCTTCACCCTGGGCCTGGTCTATTCCCCGTCCTGGCTGCCGCGGTTCTCGATCTCGGCGGACTACTATCTGATCACTATCAACGGCGTCATCAGCAATATTCTGCCTATTGGCGGCGGCGTAAATCTTGCCATAAACACCTGCATCACCTCGGGTGGCACCTCCATCTATTGCCAGGCCGTCCCGCGGCCGAACGGGCTCAGCACCTCCCCGACCAACCAGATCATCCAGGTCAACCAGATCCCGGTTAACCTTGCCGAGCAATACACGCGAGGCATGGATATCGAGATGGACTATGGCTTCGACATGGCGGACATCAATTCGAAACTGGACGGGCACACCGATCTTCGGACGATAATCACCTACGAGCCGCGGAACGTCACCTACACCAACCCGGGCGCCCTGGGCACGAACGCGGCCGGCGGCGGTACGGCGCGCGGCCGGATCTCGTTTTCGGCCAACTATACCCGGGGCCCGTTCAAGGTGAGCTGGCAGACCAACTATACCGGGCCCCACAAAGCGGGCGCTGTTGGGCTCACGCCTATCTACTTCGCGCAGATGTACATCTCCCCGGTGGTCACCCACGACCTGAGCCTCAGCTATAAGTTCAAGACCCATCAGCAGAACCTTCAGGCTTTCTTGACCGTGAACAACGTGTTCAACGAGCAGCCGGCGCTCGGGCCGCCGGCGCCCACCACCACCCCGGGGGCCCAAACGCCGCTCGGTCCGGGCGCGATTAGTCCTCTGGGCCGTTACTTCACGGCCGGGTTGAGGATCGGCTTGTAGACTTCGATTGGTCAGACCGACGTCGTCTGAACGGATGAGATGGCGTCGGTCGATCGGTTCCAGAGTATCGGCCATAAGGTCGCCGATGTCCGGAGCCGCGTTTCGGGCGAGTGGGCGGACACGGAAACGGCGCTTCTGTAATACTTGCGGCAGGATGTCCTACAAGTTATCCCGACCGTAGAGTGATCTTTCCCCGGTGATGCGCGCCTTTACGGTAAAAATGCGTCGTGGATCGGGCTTGACTGTGTCTACATGGGAAATTTTAGAGTCGTATATTGTTGCGTGGGAGAAATCATCTTTGACCGATGGTCGGCTATGGTTCGTCCTCGGCCGGCAGCCTCGAGATGGGGCGTCCATCACCAAGGGAGGTTCGATATGAGATTGATGTCCACCATCTTGTTCAGCAGCGTGATCGCCCTGGGCGCGGTCGGCGCCGTCCTGGCGCAGGACGCGGGGGCGCAGCCGCAACGGCCCGGCGCGCGCCCGGGTGGGCCTGGCGCGGCGGGCGGCCCCATCGCGAACGGCGGGCCGCGCGCACCGCCGGCCGAAGGAGGAGCCGTCGGCGTAGTCGACAGCGTGTCCCCGTCTAGCTTCGTGATCACAACGTCGGCGGGTCGGAAGGTGACCATCGAAACGACGCCCGCCACGACCTACCAGAACGGAACGAACGCGGCCTCGGCGAGCGCCGTCAAAAAGGGCGAGCGCGTCCTCGTCCTGGGTCTGGTCAAGTTCGATATGGGCGCCCGTGCGCCCGGCGGACCCGGTGCGGCCCGCGGCCCCGGCGCCGCCGGCGCTCCGGCGGGGGCGGCCCGCGCGGCTGGCGAAAACGACCAGGCCAACACGACGATCGCGGCCAGCCGAGTCAGTCTGCAGCCCGCCAACGCGGGCGCCAAGGCCGAGATCGGCATGTTGGCGGCGCCCGGCACGCCGCCCGTGGTGAAGCAGGTCGGTCAGGCGCCGGCCAATTACACTCAAGGGGAGGGCACGCTCGTCAGTGGACCGGAAGCCGCCAAGGCGACCGAAGCTGCGTTGGGCGCCTGGACTGGCGGCGTCATCAACCGGGTCGTGAAGCTCACCGACGGCGGATACGAGGTCCACAACATCTCCGTCAGCTGGCCGCACCACATCTTCGTCGACAAGAACTTCAAGTACACCGGCGCCTGGTAGCCGCGGGGGATCGGCGACCGTCGCGGCGCAACGCGTCGCGCCGGTCGCAGCAGCCCGCGACACATCAACTTGAACTGAACGCGATCGAACTGCCGGCTGCCATCCTGTCCCTGGAAGGGCGCCGATCGGAAAGGCCCACACCCATGATGAGATCGACCCTCCTGGCGGCCGTAGCCGCGTCCCTCCTGGCCACGCCGGCGGCCGTCTGGAGCCAGGAGCGCCCGCGGCCAGCTCCGCCCGCGCCCGCTCCGGCGGCGGCTCCTGCGCAGGCCGGAGCGTCGGTCGCCCCCACGGGCGCCTGGTCTCTGGAAGACCGCGAGGACTGGCTGGTCGGCCGCCTCCATAGGGCGCAGGACGAGCACGACATCGACGGCGCCGAGGCCGAACGGGTGTACAAGGAAGTCGGCGCCATGCGCGACTTCAAGAAGCGGCTGACCGAGCGTCACGGCGGTTCGATCACCGCCGGCGAAAGAAACGCCCAGGAAAAGCGTCTGGACGCCCTGGTGTCGCAGATCCACTGGCTGAACCAGAGCGCTTTTCAGCGGCCCTGGTGAGGCGTCCCGCCTGCGCCTGACCCGCGGCCTGGGCGCCGATCAGCGCTCGAAATCGTCCTTGGTGATATAGGGACTGATCGGCAGCCAATAGGTCGACTCGGCCGTGGCCGCGTCGCGGGTCAGCGCCTCGACCTTACCCGCCTTGGTCGCCGCGAGCAGGGCTCCTTGCACCTCTACCGCGGATCGCCCCTCAGTTTCCCAAAGGGTCAGGTATTGGTCTGCTGGCTCCGCCGCCCGGGGGGCCCGGCCCGTGGCCGGCGGGGTCGGTTCGAGCCTCAGCCTCTGGGCCGCCATCCAGCCGGGAAGGGTCAGGACCTGGCCGATCCGTCGATCCAGCGCCGCCTCGAAGTCGGCCGCCTTCACCCCCGCCGGAAGATCGTCGAACTCCATCAGGACATAACGGTTCAGGCGCGGCGTGTTGAGGTCGGAGGCGGCGGGCATGAACGGGCTGCGTCCGTCCGGCCGTCGTCTTTTGGGTCCGAGCACCTTATAGGTGGCCTGCCAGCTCGCGCCGGGCGTCGCATAGTCAAAGCCCGGTATCCGTCGATTTTTGCCGCCGACGAAGAGAGCGGGCGGGCTGGCGCCTTCCTGGTCGAAGACGATCAGGTAGCCATAGCGGGCGCCCTGGACCGCCGTGCGGGGCTGGCCGTCCGTCGCCAGGCGGAAGCGCTGGGCGCCCGTCCAGCCCTCGAGCTGCACCAGGTCGCCCATGTGCTGGTTCTGGTAGGCGTCGTTGAACGCTTGCTCGAGGCCGGGAAGCGGATCGGCGGCCACGAGGTACAGATAATGGTTCTGACCCGGCGAAGCCTGGCGAGCGCCGGCTGGGCCGATGGACCACTGGGCGTGGGCCGCCCCGCCGAGGGCCAGGGCAAGGGCCAAGGCCGCGGCCGTAGCGCAAGCGACCCGGCCCGCCACCCGGTTTCTGGATCGCGTCGATCTTGAAGTGTGCACCTCGAACTCCCTGGCCGATGTCGACTGCGTCGCGTTCGACCGCAGCTTGACGCGGCAAGGCGTTGTCCGTCCAACACCGATTGGCTTCATCCGGGCTGTGAGGCGGCGCCACGCCTCAAAGTCGACTGTCGCGGATCGACCCCCTTTATCTTGCCGGCCCGGCCTGCGCGGCCGGCGCTCCGGCCGGGGGGCCGCCGCCAGGGCCAGCCCCGCCGTCCGGTCCTGCAGGGGCCGGGGCGAAGTCGGGAGGAAGCATCTCCCAGTCAGGCCGGCGATAGAAGGTCTTCGTCGTGGTCCAGGGTTTGGTGAAGGCCTTGGGGTCTTCGACCTTTATTTCGTCCACCAGCATGTTGGGCTTGGGCGAATAGAACCGCTCGGTGATGTGCATCGCGTCGCTGTGCGGACCGCCGTCGGGCAGGCGGCTGCCTTCGGCCAGGCAACAGGTCTCGACGATCAGCTCCTTGTTCTTCCAATGGCCGATGGAATAGCCGGCCGCGGTCGGAACGGGATCGGCCGGGGGCAGCCGGCCATCGGTGTATATCCGGCGGACTTGGTTCTGGCCCTCGGTTATGAACACCATTTCGTGCGGGTTGATCAGGATCTCCACGGGACGCAGGATGATCATGAAGCCTGGCATGGCGCCGCGGAACAGCCCCCCTCCAGGCGGGGGCTGGGCGACCGGCTGTCCGGGAAGCGCGAAGGCCTGCCGTGGCGGGGGCATCGCATCGAAGCGCTTCTTGTATTCGGCGTTGTAAGGCGCCGTCTGGGGTTGTCCGACGGGGATGCTGCTGTCCCAGATGAACGGATCGTCGCCGCGTTCCCAGACGCTGGTCCAGTCTATCATTTCGGACAATTTCGGCAGCTTAGGTCCGCTGGGGGGATAGTTGACCGTCTGCGCCAATGCGGAGCCGGCGTGGCACACGATCCCCGCGGTCGCCAGGCCGATCACCCAGGCGGCCAACCGCCCATTCCCAAACCGTGCATTCATTTCGTTTCCTCAGCCAGCGAAGGGAAAACCATCAGGAATCTAACCTGGCAGTTGCAGCTCACAGTAGGAGTTGGAGCCGTCGGGATCGGCCGTGCAGCGCAGGTTCAAAGAACGGGTCCTGGCCACCCACTTCACGCTTTTGGCGTCGTGTTGGATGTTGGAGATCTGCACGATCTCCCAAGCCAGCGAGCCCTGGGCCAGGGACGTCGCCTTCTGCAGGGTCTCGATTTCGGCCTCTTTCGAGCCCGGCTTGGGCGTCGGAGGCTTGTAGACGAAGAATGCGTCGTTACCGTCGGGGACCGTTTCGCAGGCGCCGAGAAGGCTCAGGCCGGCCAATAAGACGAGGGCAGTGCAGAGCCTGCGCATGATGTTTCTTCCCCAATTTTCGATGTCGCCGGCCGCCGCCTGGGCGGCGGACGGCTAGGACCACGGCGGAGCCGACCGGTTCCGTCGCCACCCCGCAATTTCGTTCCGCCAGGCCTTAGTTCACCGTCGCCTGCGAGCCCGCGCTCAAGGTCTTGCCGTTCTCCAGGGTGGCGCGAAGGAAGGACCCGGCCTTGGAGCCGTCGCGCATGGGATTCATCACCACGGTGATCTTGTCGCCGGGGTTGAAGCTGTGGGGTCCCCAACCGATCCGGACCAGCACGTTCACGCTGGAGCCTTCCACCGTGTAATCGCTCGATACGCCGTTCTCGACGACGCTCACGACCAGCTCGCTATGCGGATTGGCGAACTGCCAGCTCTTGACGGTGCCCGAGATCGTCGCCGTCTTGGCCTTGTCGTACATCACAAAGGAATGGTGCGCGAAGGCCGGCCCTGCCACGGCGCCCAGAGCAACCGTCAGCCCCAGCATCGAGGGCAGAAACATCGCCCGCATTTCCTTCATGGGTTCCTCCTTAATTTTTTTGTTGGAAGGGAAGCGCAATTGGCGGACTGACGCAAAAATTTGTCAAGCTGAAACAATAGATTCGAGCCGGACTCCAATTTGTTTCTTCCCCGCAATGTTCAGGATAAGTATCGCTATAATTGAACCCTAAGCTGATCGAATAGGCGCGCTCCGATGGAGTCCCCGCCCGTCCGTGGCTTTCAATAGAGCGGCGGCACGCAAACCTGAGGAACGAGCTTGGAGGTCGTCTGTGAACCGTAGAGCCATATTGCAAGTAACGGCGCTTGCCGGGGCTTCCGTGACCATCCCGGCGCTGGCCGCCGAGCGGGCTCCGGCCGGATCCATCCCTGAACGATTCGCGGCCGCCCTCAGCGCCCACGACATGGCGGCCTTTGGCGGGCTATTTGCGGACGACTACGTCAACCATCAGCTCAGCGCCGCCGCTCCGCCGGCGCCGGGCAAGCCTTCGAAACAGGCGACCCTGGAGTTGTTCGCGGCGCGCCTGGCGGGGATGCCCGACCTCAAGGTGGTCGTGGAACGGATGGTCGCATCCGGCGACACGGTGGCCGCGAGCTTCGTCTACACCGGAACCCATGGCGGACCGTACATGGGTGTCGCGCCCTCCGGCCGTGCGCTCCGCTTCACATCCTGCGATATTTTCAGGACCGCGAAAGGCCGCATCGTCGAGCATTGGGGGATGGGCGACATCGCTGGAATTCTGGCGCAGTTGCGCGGTTAGTTCTCAACGCGGCCATCTTGGTGAGCGCCGATCGCTTCGGCGCAGCCTTCAATAGACCTCGCGAACGCACAGCATACAGCAGAAAGACCTCATCGGCTCGTGGCCGATGAGGTAAGTCTAGGAGGTGCGTGCTAGGGAGTACCGCATCCTCGATATCCAGATACGCGGCGGGGCGCCGATCCCCTCGGCGTAAATCTCGGCCTCGACCGGCCGCCGCGCTGGAGTTCGCCTAGCGCACTTACCTCGCCGGAAAAACATTCTGAGCATCCGCATGAGGGGTTCCATCGGCGCGCACGTAAGCATGGCTGAATCGCCCGTGACAGGCCGATGAATTCAATGGGTCGGAGGCCGAACCTGCGCTTGAGCTTTCACTAGACTGGGGACAACCCAGGGTCGCGTCGAGCTCGAACGCCAATCGCCTCTTTTTGATTTGGCAACTAATTGCACCACCCGGGGGATAACGAAGTGGCTTACAAATTTTGCAAATGCGTCTTGCTTGCGACAACGGCGCTCGGCGTCGCGGCGGTCGCAGGGGCGGCGCTGGCCGCGCCGGCGCAGGATGGCGCGGCGGGCGCCTTGGGCGAACTCGTCGTCAGCAGCGGCCAGGAGATGAAGCTCGACGCGCAAAGTCCGACCGCGTCGCGCCTGGGCCTCAGCCTGCGTGAAACGCCGGCCGTCGTCGACGTGCTCACCCAGGAGCGTTTTCTGGAGCGCGGACTGCGGACGTCGAACGAGGCGCTGAACAGCGCCCCCGGGGTCCTGGCGGTGGATACGGGGGGCGGGCCGGGCACCTATTCGATGCGGGGCTTCACCTCGGGCTCGGTGTCGATCAACTATGACGGCGTCCATCAGCCTTCGACGATGGTGACCCGCAACTACGACACCTTCGCCTTCGACCGGATCGAGGTGCTCAAAGGGCCGTCGTCGGTGCTGTACGGCGAGGGCGCGCTCGGCGGTTCGGTGAACTTCGTCCCCAAGAAGCCGATGTTCGACATGCCGGCCTTGCAGGGCCTGGCGCAATACGGCTCGTTCGACACCTTCCGCGTCGCGGCCGACGCCAACATGCCGTTGTCGAACAAGGCCGCCGCGCGCGCCGTGGTGAGCTACGCCGGCTCCCGGGGCTATATCGACGATACGCCGAGCAATACGCTTACCGCCAACCTCGGCCTGACCTGGAAGCCGTCGCCGAACGTGACGGCGTTCTTCGCCGCGGAGGTGTTCAACAACGACGCGAACCGCACCTATTGGGGCACGCCCCTGGTGAGCGCGAATGTCGTGCGGGATCGCAGCACGGTGGCGACCACGCCCACGGGCCTGGTCATCGACAAGGCGCTGCAGGAAACCAACTTCCAATACCTGGATGGGGAGGTGCATTCCACGAGCTACTGGCTGCGCTCCCAGATCGAATGGAAAATCAGCCCGTCATGGACGTTCCTGAACGATCTTTCCTGGAACAAGGGCGACCGGCTCTGGGACGATGCGGAAAGCTATACCTACGTGCCCGCCACCCGGCTGGTGAACCGCTCGGCGACCTACATCCGCAATCAACTCGATTTCTGGATCGACCGGGCGACCCTGTCGTCGGACCTCGATCTGGGCGGACACCGCAGCCGGTTCCTGGTCGGATACGAGCATACTGAAAACGACCATTTCTCGACCCGCCGCTTCGGGACTCCGACGCCAGTCAACCCCTATGCCTTGGTGCGGGGAACCTTCCCGGCGATCACCCCGGCGAACTTTCCCGGCGCCGGCAACTTCGCCAACGTCGCGGCCGACATCACCATCAACGCCTTCCTCGCCGAGGAGGCGTTCAACCTGACGGACAAGTGGCTTCTGGTCGGCGGCTTTCGTTACGAGGATATCAAGCTCGACCGGACAACCCAGGACTTCAATCTCGGAACGGTTTCCGGCTTCGTGAAGCCATACAAGCCGGCGTCGTTCCGGATCGGCACGGTTTACGACATCACCCCCAAGACCCAGGTCTACGCCCAGTACAACAAGGCCGCCGCGCCCGTTTCGACCCTGGTGCTGCTCAACCAGTCCAACTCCGGTTTCAGCCTTACCCAGGGCAAGTCGGCGGAGGTCGGGCTGAAGAGTTCGCTTTGGAACGGGCGGCTTGAAATGACCCTCGCCGGCTACTGGATCAAACAGGACGACATCATCACCCGCGATCCTGTGAACCCGAACATCCAGATCCAGGGCGGCAGCCAGTCGTCGCGCGGCGTCGAACTCTCCGCGGCCGCCGCCCTCACCCGCAACCTGCGCCTCGATGGGAACGTCGCTTTCGTCAACGCGCGGTTCGATTCCCTGATCGAAGCCGGCGGGCTCAATCGGGCGGGCAATGCCCCGCCCAACGTTCCGGGTCAGGTCTACAATCTGTTCGCCAGCTACCAGTTCGACGGCGCGCCTGTCCGACTGACGGCCGGCGTGCATCGCTCGAACCACCTGTTCGGCGACAACGCCAATACGGTGAGGGTCTCGGGCTACACCCTGTTCGACGCTTCGGTGACCTATCAGGTACGGTATGGCGACATCACGCTCAGGGCCCGCAACATCACCAACGAACTCTACGGCGAGTGGGGAACGGCGGCCCAGGTCTACCTCGGCGCCCCCCGCGGCTTCGACCTGACCTTCCGGGCCAAGCTCTAAGGCGCGCGACTGGAAGGAGGACCGCGATGGCGGCCGTCAACCCGCCGCGGCTCGGCGAAACGCCCATGAGGAATCTCCTCATGGGCGGGCTGAAGTGGCTCTACATCGTCCATCGCTGGCTCGGGATCGCCACCTGCATCCTGTGTGCGATCTGGTTCGTCTCAGGGTTGGTGATGGTCTACGTCCCGTACCCCGCTTTCACGGAGGCGGACCGGATGGCCTATTCGGAGCCGCTCTCGCTGGAGCGGGTGGCAGTCACGCCCGACCAGGCGCTGGCGGCGGCCAAGGCCAAGGCGTTTCCTTCCCAGTTCAAGCTCGTGATGCTGAGGGGCGAGCCGGTCTATCGGATCGTCGAGGGCGTCGAGAGGACCTCGGTGTCGGCGGTGGACGGGCGGGTCCTCGGCCGCGCCAGCCCGGCCGAAGCCGCGGCGGCGGTGCGCCGGCTGGTCCCGGATCGGCAGGTCGGGCCTGTTCACGAAATCGTCCGCGACCAGTGGACGGTCGCGCAGGGTTTCGATCCCCACCGGCCGCTCTACAGGATCGGGCTCGCGGGGGCAGACGGCCTGACCCTCTATGTCTCATCCACGACGGGGGAGGTTATCCAGGACACCCGCGCCAAGGAGCGGCTCTGGAACTGGATGGGGTCGATCCCCCATTGGATCTACCTGACCGCGATCCGTCAGGACAACGAGGTCTGGCGTCAGGCGATCATGTGGACCTCCGGCCCGGCGGTCATCGGGGCGATCACCGGCGTCTGGCTTGGTCTTCTGAGGCTGAAGCCGAGGAAGAACGGCCCCTTGGTTCGGATCAGCCCCTATCGCGGCTGGATGCAGTGGCACCACCTTGTCGGGCTGGCCGCCAGCTTGTTCGTCATCACCTGGCTGGTCTCGGGCTGGCTCTCGGTCAACCCGTTGCACCTGTTTTCCCGCCCGCCGGTCTCCAACGCGGCCCTGGCCAGATACGCCGACCAGGACAAACCGGCTTTCGCCACCGACCTGGCGGTCCTGCGCGGCCTGCCCGTCAGGGACGCCCGCGAGGCCCGCCTGATCTGGATGGCGGGCCGTCCGCTCGTGGTGCTGATGGGGACGAGCCTGGCTGAAACCGTGTTGGACGCCCGCACGGGAACCCCGGTCAGCCTGCCCAGGCTCACGCTCGTCGCCAACGCCCGGACCCTGGTCCCGACCGCGCGGGTGCAGTTCGTCAAGCTGCTGACCGAAGACGACGACTACTGGTATTCCACGCGCAGAAATCCGCGCCGCCTGCCGGTGCTGCGCGTCGGTTTCGACGATGTCGACAGGACCTGGGTCCATATCGATCCCGTCACCGGCGAGGTCCTCGGGCGCACCGATCGCAGCGGGCGCGTCTACCGATGGCTGTTCAACCTGCCCCACGCCTTCGACCTGCCGATCCTGATGCGCCATTCGCCCAGCCGCGAAGCGATCATCTGGTTCCTGTCCATCGGCGGGCTCGTCGTCTCCGTCAGCGGCGTCGTGATCGGCTGGCGCCGTCTCAAACTCAAGTTCGGCATTCGTCGCAAGGCCCGCGCGGCCCCTCCAATCAAGACTGGATCAGCCTCATGAAGACCCTTCGTCCCGTCGTTGTCGCAGCCGCCCTGGCCGCCGTCGTCCTTCCGAAGGATGCGGGCGCCCACGACATCTGGGTCGTGCCGGTCAAACAGGACAACCTGATGGTGGCGCACGTGCGCTATGCCGACCCTGCGCGACTGGAGCTGGCCGACTTCCGCAAGATCGTCAGCCTCGAACTGATCACGCCGGCCGGGCGCACCAATCTCAAACGTCCTTTGACCCAGACCACCGGCGCTTCGCCCGCGCTGGTCTCCAAGCCCTTCGCCCCTCCGCCGCCGGCTTCCGTGCTGGCTGTGACCTTCGACAACGGCTTCTGGTCGGTCGACCCTTCGGACTCCGTCGAGCCCAACACCTCCAAGCTCCTCATCCCCAACCCCAAGGAGAGCTGGTGGGTGCCCAAGTTCGGCAAGACCCTGTTGGGACCGGGCGCGTACCAGGTGCGGACCCAGGCCCTGCTCGAGCTGGTTCCGCTGGCCGACCCCTATACCCTCGGCCCTGGCCAAACCTTGCAGGTCCGCGTCGAACTTCGCGGCAAGCCGGTGACGGGCGTGGAGGTGACCTACACCGACGGGATCGCCGCGATCCCTGAGAAGGACCGGCCCCACGCCGTGACCAACGCCGAGGGGGTCGCGGCCATACCCATGGTCCGAAAGGGAGCCTATCTCCTGACCACCCAGTATATCACCGCGCCCACCGTCCCCCAGCTCGCCGATAAGGACGAACTTTACGCGACCCTGGCGTTCGACACCTCGAATTGAGGACAGCGTCGGGCTGACGCCGAATCAGGCTCCCGGAGGGGGAAGGGAAAGGCTCATCTCCTCCACCCATCCGGGCGTCACCGCATCGGCCGGCGGGATCTCCGCGATCACCGGCACCCGGCCGTGATGCTCGATCGCCTCGCGGTTGGAAGGCGAAGGCGGGCCGTTCAGCACCACGCCGATGACCGTGACGCCGCGCGCCCGCAGCGCCGCCAGGGTGAGCAGGGTATGGTTGATGGTCCCAAGCGTGCTGCGCGCCACCACCACCACGGGCCAGCCCAGCCGCTGCACCAGGTCGATGATCAGGGCGGATTCGTTCAGCGGGACCAGCACCCCGCCCGCGCCCTCGGCCACCAGCGGGCGAGCGGTCGCGGGCGGGGCGAAGCCGTCGAGATCGATCCGCGCGCCTTCCAGGGCCGCCGCGGCATGGGGCGACAGCGGGGCTGCGAAGACGTGGGCCGGCGGGTGCAGGCGCTCCGGAGGCAGGCCGCTCAGCCGTGCGACCGTGGCGGTGTCGCCGGGGTCTTCGGCGGCGCCGGTCTGGACCGGCTTCCAGTAGTCGGCGTTCCAGGCGCGGACCAGGATGGCTGCGACCACCGTCTTGCCCACGTCGGTGTCGGTCCCGACGACGAAGACCCTAGGCGGCGTCATCCATCGCCTCCGGCCGCCGCAGCACTCCGTAGCCGAGATGGTAGGTCGTCACCGCGCCGGCCGCCTCGAACCGCCGCAGCACGCGCTTGAGCTCCGGGGCCGACAGGGGCGCGCGACCGCGCCTGGGCGTGGCGGCGCCGATGGATTTCAGTATGCGAACGAAGGCCGGACCGTCGGCGTGGCGCTCGACCACCCGCTCTTCCGAAAGGACCAGCGCGGGTGAAAGCCGTAGCAGCTCGGTGGGCGCGGCGAAGTCGGGCGCGCCCGCGGTCAGGCCCTCTTCGCTGTGGGCGCGCCGCCACTCGGCCAGGGAGTCGGAGAGCAGGGTGGAGAACGCCAGATGGCCGCCGGGCTTGAGGAGGCGGCACAGGCGGGTGAGCGACCCTTCGAGGTCATCGAACCACTGCACCGCCAGGCTGGAGCAGACCAGGTCGAAAAGGCCATCCGCGAAACAGGGTCGCTCGCCGTCCATGACCAGATAGGCCGCATGGACGCCGGGCAGGCTTGCGCTACATGCCGCGACCATCTGCGGCGACAGGTCGGAAACGGCGAGCTCGGCTTGGGGCGTCATCCGCGCCAGGGCCCCCGTCAGGAAGCCGGAGCCGCAGCCGATCTCCAGCACACGCGGGCGGGCGGGCAGCGGAAGCGTCGCGATCCTCGCCGCCAGCCGTTCGGCCGCCAACTGCTGCACCGAGGCGTTGGCCTCGTAGGAGCCCACGGCCCGGCCGAAGGCATGGCCGATCCTCTGCTTGCGCGTCATCGGCGCAACCGCGCACAGAAGGCGGCGATCCGCGGCGCGCACCAGTCCGCGTGCGAGGGCAGCAGGTGGCCGGCGCCGGGCAGGGTCGCCCGTTCGGCGTTGGGGAAGGACGCTTCGGCCATGGCGGCGGAGACGATGGCGTCGGCCCCTCCCGACAGGGCCAGGACCGGCGCGCCGATGGCGGCGGCCGACGCGCGCTCGTCGCCGTCGCGCAGCCTGCGCAGGTCCTCCATCACTCGGTCGGTGAAGACCTCGTGGACCTCGGTGCCGGGGGCGCCGCAGCGGGCGCGGAAGTCGGCGATCACCGCCGCGGGGTCGGCGGCGGCGCGCAGCAGCATGCGGTCGAGCACCCGCCCCGGCGCGCCGGGAAAGCCTTCCGCGGCGGTGAAGCGGGCGAAGCCGGCCATGGAGACCAGGCCGATGCAGCCCTGCGGCCGTTCGCGCAGCAACCGCATCACCCCGAAGGAGTGGCCGAGGGCGACGTAGGGTCCAGACGGGGGCGTGGGCTCGTCGGCGCCGCCGAAATAGCCGCGCTCCCACACCGTGCAGGCCGGGCCGCCCAGACGTGAGCGCACCGGCTCCCAGATGCCGGCGTCGTAGGCCCAGCCGTGGACGAACAGGAGGTGGGGGAGGGCCATCAGGCGTCGGGCCGCCGCTGCGGCGCCAGGGCGGCGAGGCCCTCCACCAGCCGGTCCAGGTCGTCAGGGGTGTGAGCGGCGCTGAGCGCGAAGCGGATGCGGCTGGTCCCGGTCGGCACCGTCGGGGGACGTATGGCTGGGGCGAGGAAGCCCGCGGCCTCCAGTTCGGCGCTCAAGGCCGTCGCGGCGTCGGCATGGCCGACGATGGCGGGGACGATCTGGGTGGTGGAGGCGGCGGTGGACAGCTCCAGCTCGGCCAGGATCGAGCGCAGCCGATCCGACGCGGCGGCCAGCGCGGCCCGCTCGGCGTCCATGGTGGGGACCAGGTCCAGGGCGGCGTCGATGGCTCCCAGGACCGCGGGGGGCGGGGCGGTGGTGTAGATGAAGGCCGAGCAGGTGTTGACCAGGTAGTCGCAAAGCGCGCGCGAGCCCGCGACATAGGCGCCGAACCCGCCTAGCGCCTTGGAGAAGGTGCCCATGACCAGATCGACCTGGCCGGGGGCCAGTCCCGACAGGCCCATGCCGCCGGGACCGAGCACGCCGGTGGCGTGGGCCTCGTCGAGATAAAGGAAGGCGCCGTAGCGGTCGGCGAGGGCCGCGAGCCCCTCGACGTCGGCGCGGTCGCCATCCATCGAGAACACGCTCTCGGTCAGGATAAAGCGCCGCGCCTTCTCGTCGCCCCGCGTCTCCAGCAGGCTCTCCAGATGGTCGAGGTCGTTGTGACGGAAACGGACCTGGCGCACCCCCGCCGCGGCGCAGCCGTGGTGGAGGCTGGCGTGGACCAGCTTGTCGGTGAAGACCAGGGCTTCGCCTTCGCCCGCCGCCAGCAGGGCCGGGATCACGCCCGCGTTGAGCTGCCAGCCCGAGGCGAAGATCAGGGCCGCCTCCTGACCCTTGGCGGCGGCGACCCGGGCCTCCACCGCCGCGTGGGCCTCCAATGTCCCAGTCACCAGCCGCGACGCCCCCGCGCCGGCGCCGAAACGTTCGGTCCACTCGCCCGCCCGCGCGATCAGGGCGGGGTGGCGGCTCAAGCCGAGGTAGTCGTTGGAGGCGAAGTTGATCAGCTCGCGGCCGTCCAGCCTCACCCGGCCCGGGCCGGCGGGCACGAGGGGGCGGAGCCGCCGGCGCATGCCGCGTCGGGCGGCTGTGTCCAGGGCGTCCGCGAAGATGGCGTCGAACTTTGACATGCGCCCGGCTGTGTAGGCCACAGAACCCATGGCTGTCATCCGGCTCTCCCCTTCGCCGCGGGCGGGATGACGGGTATGGGAAGGCATGCCTTCGCCTCCCGATTGGTACGCCGCCGGTCGCCCGCACGTCTGGGCGCCCTACAGCCAGATGAAGACCGCCGCCCCGCCGCTGCCGGTGGTCGCCGCCCGCGGCAGCCGGATGGTGCTGGCCGACGGGCGCGAGCTCGTCGACGGGGTGGCGTCCTGGTGGACCGCCGCACACGGCTACAACCATCCGCATATCGCCGACGCCGTGAGCCGCCAGCTGGCCGCCATGCCGCACGTCATGTTCGGGGGCCTGGCGCATCAGCCGGCCTATGACCTGGCCCGGCGGCTGGCGGCGATGATGCCGGAAGGGCTGGAGCGGGTGTTCTTCACTGACAGCGGCTCGGTCGCCGTCGAGGTGGCGATGAAGATGGCGGTGCAGTCCTGGCTGAACCGGGGCGTGCGCGGCCGCACGCGCTTCCTGGCGTTCAAGGGCGGCTACCACGGCGACACCATCGCGACGATGGCGGTGTGCGACCCGGACGAGGGAATGCACGCCCTGTTCAAGGGATTGCTGCCCGAGAACCCCATCCTGCCGCTCCCCGCCGACGCGGAGTCGGCCGCCGCCCTCGACGCCTGGCTGGACCGCCACGCCGGCGGCCTCGCCGGCATACTGGTCGAGCCGCTGGTGCAGGGCGCCGGCGGCATGCTGTTCCATCCGCCGCAGGTGCTGCGCGCCCTGCGCGCCGCCGCCGACCGCCATGGCCTGTATCTGATCTTCGACGAGATATTCACCGGCTTCGGACGGACGGGAACGATGTTCGCCATGGACCAGGCCGGGGTGGTCCCCGACATCGTCACCCTGTCCAAGGCCCTGACCGGCGGAACCCTGCCGCTGGCGGCGACGGTGGCGCACGCCCGCGTGTTCGAGGCGTTCTGGTCCGACGACCCGACCCACGCCCTGATGCACGGCCCCACCTTCATGGCCAATCCTTTGGCCTGCGCGGCGGCAGGCGCCTCGCTTGACCTGTTCGAGCGCGAGGACCGGCTGGGGCAGGCCGCGACGATCGCGGCGGCGCTGCGCGAGGGGCTGGAGCCTTGCCGCGCTCTTGCGACGGTGGCGGACGTGCGGGTGCTGGGCGCCGTCGGGGTGGTGGAGATGGCGCGCGATCAGGACTGCGACCTGCTGCGCAGCAAATTCGTCGAGCGCGGCGTTTGGATCAAGCCGTTCGGCCGGACGGTGTACCTGACCCCGGCCCTGACCATCCCAGGGGAGGAGCTGCGTCTGTTGACGGACGCCGTGGCGGCGGTGCTGAGTGAAATCCCTTCCGCCGCTTAGGCCGGGAGCGCATCGAGGATGGCCATGGGCCGTCCTCGACCGGGCGCGGGGCGGGTCATGGACTCCGGACGTGTCCGGAAATAAGAGTCGGAAAAAGCTGGGCGGAAACCACCGGAAGGGGAGAAGACGTTGCAGTTTCGATCGGGGCGCGCAGGGCTGAAATGCCTGTCGCCAGTCTTCGCCGCGTTCGCGTTGTTGTTCGTGGTCGGGAGCCCGGCTCAGGCCGCATCCCAGGCCCTGAGGAAGGCCGTCATCAGTCCCGGCTCCGGCACGGTCGGCGTGGACCGGACCTATTCCTATTACATATCGTCCAAGGCGGACCGGAGCGGGTTCAATCCCGTCGTGTTCGCTTTGCACGACAACGGCCAGACGGCGGAGCAATTCGCCGAGCAGTCCGGATGGGTGAAGATCGCCGAAGACAACGGGCTTGTCGTCGTCTTCCCCGAGCCGGCCAACAAGACCTGGTCGCCCTACAGCGGTTACGAAAACGCCTATCTCAAGACAGTGTACAATCACGTCCAGGCGCACCTGACCGCGGAGCCGCCCAGCGGGGCTCCTCAGCGGCCGGGCCGCCCGCCTCCCGACCGGATCAATACCTGGGCGTCCTGGCAATACATCACCGGGGAGGGCGCGGGCGCGGTAGCGGCCCAGGAGTTCACCATCGACAATCCGGGGCTGGTGGCGGCCATCGCCACCTTGGGCGGCAAGGCCTATCCGGCGGCTTACGCCCACGGCGGCGAACCCGCCCAAGGCTATCTGCTGGACCAGCGGGGGGGAAAGACGGCCACGCCGTCGTGGCGGCCCCTGAAGAAGGAGGTGCCGGTCGCGGCCTGGCTCTTCACCGCCGGCGATCCGAGCCCCGAGCAAGCCAGGCTCGCCGACTATTGGAAGCGCGACGACGCGGTCGCAGCGTCGCCGACGGTGCGCACGGTCGCAAACCTGCGGACCGTGATCTATTCGGCCCCGGGAAGCCCGGGGCACGAAGTGCGCACGACCGCCGCGGCGGCGGGCGCCAGGTACGATTCCGCCATGGCCGCGGCGATCTGGGACGACTTCTTCAGCCATCTCGCCCGATGGACGGACTCGCCCAACGGCACATTGGGAACGATGCTGACCAAGGCTGAGGTCAATCGCACCTTCGAGGCGGGGCAGACCAAGGTGGGGGACATCGCCTACAAATATTACGTCAAGACGCCCTCGTCCTACCGGCCGGGCCAGTCCCCGCCTCTGGTCATCTCGCTGCACGGAGGCCTGTTCCCGGCCTGGATGTACCTGAGCCAGATCAGGATGCACGAGGTGGGCGAGCGCGAGGGCTTCATCACCCTGTACCTCAACGGCACGGACAATTTCTGGGACTTCACGATCCCCGACAGCCCCGACGTGCAGGCGATCCAGAACGTCATCGACGAGGCCGTCCGGAAGTACGGGGTCGACCGTTCGCGGATCTACCTGCAGGGGTTCTCGTTCGGCAGCGGCATGACCCATGTGGAGGGCCTGCTGCATCCGCAGCTCTTCGCCGCCATCGCCCCCAACAGCGGCATCGGCGACTTCGCGCCGCCTGTGCTGGCCGCGATCGACCGGATGAAAGCCCAGCACGACGTCCGGATGCCGACCTTCATCGTCTACGGCTCGGTCGACGCGCCTGCCAGCACCGATGGGAAGATCCCCGCCAAGGGCGTGTTGCGCACGGCGCTGGACTATCTGAAGACCTACGACCACATCACTACGCCCGACCGCATCGAACGCTTCGACAGCCCCAACACGGAGCCCTACGACATCCTGATCCCGGGCGGCCGGGCCTCGGTCAGCGGCGTCGATGCGCACTACCCCCAGGGGCGATTCCATCGCTACGACTATGTCAGCGACGATCCCAAGGGGCTGCCGCTGCTCAGTTTCCTGTGGGTGACGGACATGCCGCACGGGAACGACCCGCACCAGGCGCAGATGGTCTGGGATTACTTCAAGCACTGGAAAAGAAATCCCGACGGGTCGCTGGCCTATTCGGCCAAGTGAACCGCGCTCGGGAGCCAGGCTGTGGGGGCCTTCGAGGCTGAGTTGGGTGCGTGCGCCACCCCAGGTAACTGGGAGTGCGCCCTATGCGTTCCATGCATGCGACATGTATCGAACAATAACCCGAAGTTTCCGGGGTGCGTAATTCGCGCCTCTCGGAAATATTGATTTTTTGTAATTTTTATTTTTGGGGCGTTTTGCTCTATAGGTTTCCAAGTTCCTTGAGGCGGACGTCATCGATAGCGGCGGCGCGCCCGGGTGACGATGTAGAGCTTGATCGGGATCGGTGCGCCGCTCCGGAGAATCAAGGCGACCAGGAGTGGGAGAGGATCGACATGAAGCGCTTGGTTTTGGCGAGTGGGCTTCTCGCGAGCCTTGCGGTCCTGGGCGGTCCCCGCCCGGTGGAGGCTCAGACTCCGCCAGCCTACAAGGTGATCGACCATATCCCGGGCCCGGACGGCGGATGGGACTATGCGAGCTTCGATCAGGCCGCCCGGCGCGTCTACCTGACCCGGGGCGACAGGGTCGCCGGCGTCGACGTCGACGCCCGCAAGGTCAATCCCGAAGTCGTCTCGGCCAAGGGGGCGCACGCCGCGACCCCGCTGCCGGGCGGCCGGCTGTTGGTCACCAATGGCGGGTCCGACACCGCGACCTTCTTCGACGCGGCCAGCGGCCGGCTCCTGGCGTCCGTTCCCACCGGCAAGGGGCCGGACGGCGCCATCTACGACGCCGCCAGCGGCCTGGTCTTCGTCGCCGACCACGATGGCGGCGAGGTGGTGTTCGTGGACCCCAAGACCCAGACCGGCGCGGGGATGGTGGTCGTGGGGGGCACGCTCGAGTTCCTGGCCCTCGACGGCCGCGGCCACCTGTTCGTCAATGTCGCCGATCGGAGCGAGATCGCTCAGATCGACATCAAGGCCAAGACGGTGACGGCCCGTTTCAAGCTCGAGGGCTGCGAGCGGCCGGGCGGGCTGGGCTATGTTCCCTCCGCGCGGGTGCTGATCTCGGCCTGCGGCAACCAGTTGGCCGTCGTGGTCGATCCGGTCGCCGGCAAGACGGTCGCCATGCTGCCCATCGGCGCCCGGCCGGATGCGGTGATCGTCGATGCGGCGCGCAAGCTCGCCTTCATTCCTTGCGGCGGCGACGGGACGCTGGCGGTGATCTCCGCCCCGGGCCCCGGTCAAGTGAAGGTGGTCCAGACCGTGGCCACCATGACCACCGCCCGCCTGGGCACGCTCGATCCCAAGACCGGCAAGCTCTACCTTCCCGCCTTCAAGACCGGGCCTGCGCCCGCGGGCGGCGGACGGGCCCCGGCCTTGCCCGGCACCTTCGAGTTCCTGGTGGTTGGCCCGGATCAGCCGGGCGGCGCGGCCGCTCGCTGAGTCGGCATGACCTCGAACCGAAACCGGGACGGCGGGGCCCGGACTGGCCCGGATGGGTCGTGTGGGCCCGATCGGGCGGGTCTCCGAACCCGGAAAACCCAAGGAAGATATGGAGGCCTGGCCCGGAATCGAACCGGGGTGCAAGGATTTGCAGTCCTCTGCGTAACCACTCCGCCACCAGGCCGCGGGGCCCCGCAGCTAACAGAATGATGCGGAGGGGGCAAGAATGCCCTTGGTCCGATTGCGTTCCGGTTAAGGCGCGACCTATAAGCCCAGACTCTGGCGGCTGTGTTGGGCCGCCACTCTGACGGCGGCTTGCGCGAGGCGGGGATGATCCAGGATTACGGCGCGGCGCGCGAGAACATGGTCGAGAACCAGGTCCGCACCAACGACGTCACCGACCTGTCGATCCAGGACGCCATGCGGACGCTGCCGCGCGAGCGGTTCTGTGCGCCGGGCAGGACGTTCCTGGCGTATGCCGAATCGACCGTCGAATATGCGCCCGGCTGGTTCCTGATGGCCCCGCGCGACGTCTCCAAGCTGCTGCAGGCGATCCGTCCGCGCGCCGGCGAGCGCGCCCTGGCCATCTGTGCGCCCTACGCGGCTGCGGTCCTGGCGCAGATCGGCCTTGACGTGACCCTTTGCGTTCCCGCCGGCGATTGCCTCCAGGCGGCCGAGACCGCTTTGGCGGGGGAGGGGGTCCGCGTCGTGGGCGGAGACCCCAAGGCCCCCGACCAGGACGGGCCCTTCGATGTCATCGTCTGCGAGGGCGCGGTGGAGCAGTGCCCCGCCTCCTGGCAGGCCAGGATCGCCGTGGGCGGACGGCTCGGGGTGGTCGAGCGTCGTGGCCCGGTGGGCAAGGCGATGCTCTATCTTCGCGGGGATGACGGTCTGGTCGCCCGGCGCGAGGTGTTCGACGCCACGCCGCCGGTGATGCCGGGCTTCGAGACCGCCCGCGGGTTCGCCTTTTAGCATTTGGCCTCGGGCGCGGGCCGCGCCACAATTGTGTCCTTGGCTGAAACATCCGCGACATGGCCGCATGAGACAGCCGACCGCGGTGGACTGTTGCGGACCGTCGTCGGAATGAACGGATGGGGCCGTTGAGGGACGAAACTCTGCTGATTTTGGGGACCCAATCCAACCGGCAGGCCCGGCCCTGGGTCGCGGCCGCCTGTGTCGCGGCGCTGGCCGGCGCGGTTGCGCCAGCGGCCCGTGCGGAGACCCTGGCAGACGCGCTGGCCCTGGCCTACCAGTCCAACCCCACCCTGCAGAGCCAGCGCGCCCTGCAACGCCAGTTGGACGAAACCTATGTCCAGGCCCGCGCCGGCTTCCGTCCTACGGTGTCCGCCTCCTCCAGCACTGGTTATAGCGAGACCCCGGCGGCCAATGGCGTCGGCTATACCTCGCGCACCTCGACGGGGGTGAACCTGGCCGCATCCCAGCCGCTCTATACCGGCGGCCGGGTCGCCGGCGCCGTCGACGCGGCCGAGGCCACGGTCCTGGCCGGCCGCCAGGGCCTGCGCAACACCGAGCAGACCGTGCTGCAGCAGGTGGTCCAGGCCTATCAGGACGTGCTGCGCGACCAGCAGATCCTCGCCATCCGCCAGCAAAGCGTCACCGTCCTCGACAACCAGCTTGTCGAGACCAGGGCGCGTTTTGAGGTGGGCCTGCTCACCCGCACCGATGTGGCCCGGGCCGAGGCCCAGGTCGCGGCCTCGCGCGCCCTGCTGGCGGCCGCCCAGGCCCAGTTGCAGAACAGCCGCGCCAACTACGCCACCGCGGTCGGGCAGAATCCGGGCGAACTGGTCCCGCCCGCTCCCTTGGCCGGCCTGCCGGCCAATGTCGATGAGGCCTTCCGCGTCGCGGAGGCCGAAAACCCCACCCTGCAGCGGGCCCAGATCGCCGAACAGGCCTCGCGCTACCGGGTGGCCCAGGTGCGGGCGCAGCGCAATCCCACCGTGGCCCTGACGGGCTCGGCCGGTTTCTCGGGTCCCTTCGATCCCCTCGACCTCGCCCATTCCGTGGCCATCGCCGGGGTCGTCACCCAGCCGATCTTCACTGGGGGGGTGATCTCGTCACAGATTCGCGCGGCCCTGGAGCAGAACAACAGCGACCGCATCCTGATCGAACAGGCGCGCCGCACCACCGTGCAGTCGGTGGCCCTGGCCTGGAACCAGATGCAGGCCGCCATCGCCGGGGTGGTGTCGAACCGCGAGCAGGTGCGCGCCGCCACCGTGGCCTTCGAGGGCGTGCAGGAGCAGTTCCAGGTCGGGCTTTCGACTACGCTGGACGTCCTTTTGACCCAGGAAACCCTGCGCAGCGCCCAGCTGTCGCTGGTCCAGGCCGAACACGACGTTTATGTCGCGCAAGGAACCCTGCTCAGCGCCATGGGGCGGCTCGACGCGCGCAACCTCGTCCAGGGGGTGCCGCTCTACGACGCCAACCGGAATTTCCAGCAGGTGAAGTACGCCGGCGCCGTGCCCTGGGAATCCCTGGTCGAATCGCTGGACCAGATCGGCCGTCCTGCGAACGCCGACCGCAACACGCCCCTGACCGCCCCCGCGGCGGCGAGCGGTTCGATCGCCCTCAATCCGGCCCGAACCGTCCCATCGGGCGACGAGGGTTTCTCCACCGTCACGCCGACCCTGCCCGCGCCGGGGACCACCAGCCCCGCCATCCCCTCGACCTTGGGCGACAAGCCCGGCCCGTCCGGCGCCCTGGCCCCACCGGCGCCGAGGGACGCGCCGCTCTGATCGCCGGGCGCGCACGCCAGCACATTGCAGGATCGAACGGAGCCGCCTAGGCTCACGTCCGACCCCATCCGATTCTCCGCCCAGGTGCGCCATGTCCGACACCAACGCCCAGGAACCCACGATGGAGGAGATCCTGGCCTCCATCCGCCGGATCATCTCCGAGGACGATGCGCCTGCCGCGGCCGCCGCACCTGGGTCCGAGCCGGAAGCTGAGGCGGCCAATGCCGAGCCGCATGTCGAAGACGCGCCGCCGCCGATCCAGGCCTTCGATGAGGACGACGACGTGCTCGAACTGACCGAGCCGGCCCCGCCCCTGCCCACGCCCGAGCCGGTCGCGGCCGCACACGTCGAAGCGGAAGACAGCCTGGGCGACCTCGACGTGTTTCCTTCGCCCGAGCCAGCGTCCGCTCCCGCTTCTCACGCGGCTCCGGAGCCTGCGCCGCGTCGGCCCGAGCCCGTCGCGGCTGCGCCTCAGCACGAGGACGAAGGCTTGCTCAGCCACCCCAACGCCGACTTGGCCGCAAGCGCCTTCGGCCAGCTGTCCCGCACTCTGGCCATGCCGGCAGAGGGCCGCACCCTGGAAGACGTGGTCCGCGAGCTGCTGCGCCCGATGCTGAAGGACTGGCTGGACAACCACCTGTCGGGCATCGTCGAGAGCGCCGTCCAGTCCGAGGTCGAGCGCATCTCCCGCCTGCGACGGTTCTAGACGCGGATCGGAGATCCGGAAGGCGCGCCTGATCGCGCCCTGCGGCCGTCTCCCAGCATGCTTTACCGCTGGCGGCGTCCGCCCTTGGCGAGCAGGCTCAACCCCGCTAAGCCTCCCCCATGCTTGAAAAGACCTTCGATCCCGCGTCCGTCGAGCCGCGCCTGTACGACCAGTGGGAGGCCTCGGGCGCGTTCCGGCCCGAACGCGCCCTGGAGCGCGACCCCGCCGCCAAACCCTTCTCCATCGTCATCCCGCCGCCCAACGTCACCGGCTCCCTGCACATCGGCCATGCGCTGAACAACACCCTGCAGGACGTGCTGGCCCGGTTCCACCGCATGCGCGGCGAGGCGGTGCTGTGGCTACCGGGGACCGACCACGCCGGCATCGCCACCCAGATGGTGGTCGAGCGCCAATTGGCCGCCGCGGGCAACGCGGGGCGCCGCGAAATGGGCCGTGAAGCTTTCGTCGAGAAGGTCTGGGCCTGGAAGGCCGAATCCGGCGGGACCATCACCCGCCAGCTGCGCCGCCTGGGCGCCTCCTGCGACTGGAGCCGCGAACGCTTCACCCTGGACGAGGGCCTGTCGGCGGCGGTCCGCAAGGTCTTCGTCTCCCTGTACAAGCAGGGACTGCTTTATCGGGACAAGAGGCTGGTCAACTGGGACCCGCAGTTCCAGACCGCCATCTCCGACCTCGAGGTCGAGCAGCGCGAGGTCGATGGCCAGTACTGGCGCTTCGCCTATCCGCTGGAGGACGGGTCCGGGGAGATCGTGGTCGCCACGACCCGGCCCGAGACCATGCTCGGCGACACCGCGGTGGCCGTACACCCCGACGACGAGCGCTACCAGCATCTGATCGGCAAGAAGGTGCGCCTGCCCATCGCCGACCGGCTGATCCCCATCGTCGCCGACGCCTATGCCGATCCGGAAAAGGGCTCGGGCGCGGTCAAGATCACCCCGGCCCACGACTTCAACGACTTCCAGGTCGGCAAGCGCCATGGCCTGCCGCTGATCAACATCCTGACGCCGGAAGCCAAGCTGAACGACGAGGTCCCGGCCGAGTTCGCCGGCATGGACCGCTTCGTCGCCCGCAAGGCGATCATCCAGCACATGGACGACCTGGGTCTGCTGCGCGGCATCGACCCCACCCGTCACGTGGTCCCGCACGGCGACCGCTCCGGCGTGGTCGTCGAGCCTTATCTGACCGACCAGTGGTACGTCGACGCCAAGACCCTGGCCCAGCCGGCCATCGCCGCGGTCGAGCGCGGCGACATGGTGTTCGAGCCGAAGAACTGGGAGCGCACCTATTTCGAGTGGATGCGCAACATCGAGCCCTGGTGCGTCTCGCGCCAGCTCTGGTGGGGCCACCGCATCCCCGCCTGGTACGGTCCGGACGGAGAGGTCTTCATCGAGGAGACGGAGGAGGCCGCCCGCGCCGCCGCCCGCGCCCACTTCGGCCGGGACGTCGAGCTGCGCCAGGACGAGGACGTGCTGGACACCTGGTTCTCCTCCGCCCTGTGGCCGTTCTCGACCCTGGGCTGGCCGCAGAAGACCGCTGACCTGGAGCGGTTCTATCCGACCTCCACCCTGGTCACTTCCTTCGACATCATTTTCTTCTGGGTCGCCCGGATGATGATGATGGGCCTGCACTTCATGGACGACGTGCCGTTCAAGCGCGTCTTCATCAACGCCCTGGTCCGCGACGAGAAGGGCCAGAAGATGTCGAAGTCCAAGGGCAACGTCATCGATCCCCTGGAACTGGTGGACGAGTACGGCTGCGACGCCCTGCGCTTCACCCTGACCGCCATGTCCGGCCAGGCCCGCGACATCAAGCTGGCCAAGGGACGGGTCGAGGGCTACCGCAACTTCGGCACCAAGCTGTGGAACGCCGCCCGCTTCTGCCAGATGAACGAGTGCGTCTCGGTGGCCGGCTTCGATCCGGCCGGGGTCGAACAGGTCATCAACAAGTGGATCCGCGGCGAGGTGGCCAAGACCACCGAGGCGGTGACCCGCGCCCTGACCGACTGCGCCTTCGACGAGGCCGCCGGAGCTCTGTATCGCTTTGTCTGGAACGTGTTCTGCGACTGGTACGTGGAGCTGGCCAAGCCCATCCTCTCCGGCGAGGACGAGGTCGCCAAGGCCGAGACCCGCGCCATGGCCGCCTGGACCCTGGACCAGGCCCTGAAGCTGCTGCATCCGGTCTCGCCGTTCCTCACCGAAGAGCTGTGGGACAAGACCGCCGAATTCGGCCCGCCTCGCGGCAGCCTGCTGATCGAGGCGCCCTGGCCCGAACCCCGGGCCGGGTGGGTCGATCCTGAGGCCGAGGCCGAGATCGACTGGGTGATCGCCCTGGTTTCCGAAGTCCGCTCGATCCGGGCGGAGATGAACGTCCCCCCTTCGGCGCGGACCCCCTTGGTGCTGGTCGGCGCCGACGCCCGCACGCGGGCCCGTCTGGAGCGCAACCGCGACCGCATCAGCACCCTGGCCCGCCTTCAGAGTCTGGAGGAGGCCGCTTCCCCCCCCGCCGGTTCGGCCCAGTTCGCGCTGGGAGAGGCCACGGGGGCCCTGACCATCGCCGGCTTCATCGACCTCGCCGCCGAGCGGGCGCGCCTGTCCAAGGCCGTCGCCGGCTTCGAGTCCGACATCGCCCACGTGCGGCGCAAGCTCGACAACGTCGCCTTCATGGCCAAGGCGCCCGAAGCGGTGGTGGCCGAAAACCGCGAGAAACTGGCCGAAGCCGAGACCGCCAAAGCCAAGCTGGAGGCCGCCCTGGCCCGGCTGGAGGCGATGGCGCAATAGGGCGCCCTAAGGAAAAAGGCCGCTTCCTCTGAAAAGGAAGCGGCCTTTCTTCACACCGATAAAGGCATGGGGCTCGCGAACCGATCTACCAGTGACGGTGACCGCGATAATAGCCGCCGAAGTAGACCGATGGGCCGTAATAGACCGGCGGCGGCTCGACGTAGACCACCTGGGGCGGCGGCGCGGCGTAGTAGGCTGGCGGCGGCGGGGGCGGCGCATAGTAGCTGTTGTCGTAGGCGCGGCCGTCATAGTAGTTCGCCGGCGGCGGGGCGTTGTTGTAGGCCTGCGGATAGACGCAGTCGTTGTGCTTGGCGGTGCTGCCGATGGCGGCCCCGGCCAGGGCCCCGAGCACGCCGCCGATCAGGGTGTTCTCTGTGTGACGGCCGCGGGCGGACAGCTGGTTGCCGGCCACCGCCCCGCCGATGCCGCCTATGACCGCGCCCGTTCCGGCGCCGTTGCCGCTGCTGCAGCTATAGGGCTGCTGGTAGGTCTGGGCCGAGGCCGTGGCCGGGACCAGGGCGGAGGCGAGGGCGAGGGCGGCTATGGCGGCCCCGAAGCCGGTGGTTGCTTTGCGCGAAATCATCGAACTCTCCATGGGCTTAAAAGGACCGCAGGCTAGCGGCAGACTTGGACTTGGCGGTGGGTCACGACGCCGTAGCTGTCGCGATAGGTCTGGTCGCGCCATTCGCAGCGCTGGCGGGCCGGAGCGCGATAGGCGGTCCGCGCCGGCGCGGGATAGGTCCGGGCGACATAGCCGGTGGGGCAGGGTTTGCCCTTGGCCAGCTGGTTGCCGGCCACGGCGCCGGCCGTGCCGCCGATGAGGATGCCGGCGGTGCTGTCATGACGGCTGGCGATGGCGCTGCCGGCAAGCGCGCCGAGAACGCCGCCGGCCACGGTGCCCAACACCCTGTTGTCCGACCGCGACCGTTCGCACCGGGTTTCGCCGAACGCGAAACTGGGCGCGGCGACGGCGGCGGCCAAGCCGGCGATCAGGATGAAATTGCGCATCGGTCTTAGTCCCTCTTTCCCGAACGCCGATTACGGTCGCCCCGTTATAAGGCGATCATTAGGCGGCTAAGCCTGAACGGATTTTGACCACGCCGTTCATCTTCGTTTATCCAGACCGGATCTTTCGTCTTCCAATGGGGCTTTGGCCTGCGGGCCTTGCTTTAAACGTCGCTGCGCGGCCTATGGATGCAAGCGCCCTGAGCGGCGAAGCCCTGACCCATTCTTAAACCGGGAGGCCCCGTTGCGGGGATCGCCATCACGCATGCGCCGTCCGCCGGCCCCCCGATCGCGTCCTCCGGTCGCCGCCGACCTGGTCATCGAGGCGGTGGGCGCCCAGGGCGACGGCATGTCGGCCGGTCCCGTGTTCACGCCCCTGACCTTGCCGGGGGAGCGCGTCCTGGCCCTGGTGGAGGGGGAGCGGGCGGAACTGGAGACGGTGCTGGCCCCCAGCCCCGACCGCGTCCAGCCCCCGTGCCCGCACTTCGGCGCCTGCGGCGGCTGCGCCCTTCAGCACTGGGACCACGGTCCCTACCTGGCCTGGAAGGTCGAACAGGTGCGTCTGGCCCTCGCCCGGGAGCGGATCGAGACCGCCTTCGCCCCCGCCTTCGCCGCAAGGCCGGGGTCCCGCCGTCGGGTGGCCCTGCACGCCCGCAAGCTCGGCCGCGATACCGTGGCCCTCGGCTACAAGGCGCGCCGGTCGTGGAAGCTGGTGGAGATCGGCGCCTGCCCGATCGCCGACCCGCGTCTGGTCGCCGCCCTGCCGGCCCTGCGGCGGCTGGCGGTCCCCCTGTTCGAGCATCCCCAGTCGGCGCCCACCCTGCACGCCACCGTCTCCGAAACCGGCATCGACGTCGACATCACCGGCGTGGAGCGCAAGAGCGGGGGCCTTTCCGCCGACGCCCGGGTGCGGATCGCCGCGGTCGCCGGCGAGGCCGACCTGGCGCGGGTGACCTTGGGCGGAGAGACCCTGTTCCAGTCGCGCAGCGCCGTGGTCCGGTTCGGGGCGGCGCGGGTCGCCCTGTCGCCGGGGGCCTTCCTCCAGGCTGTGCCCGCGGCCGAGGAGGCCATGGCCGCCTTCACCCTGGAGGCGTTGGCGGGGGCGGGGCATGTGGCCGACCTGTTCTGTGGCCTCGGGACCTTCAGTTTCCGCCTGGCCGAACAGGGCAGGGTGCTTGCGGCGGACGGCGACGTGGCCGCGATCGCCGCCCTGAAGGCGGGTCTCGGCAGCGCGCCGCAGCTCAAGCCGATCGTGGCGGAGGCCCGCGACCTGTTCCGCCGGCCCTTGTTGGCGGTGGAGATGAAGCGGATCGACGCGGTGGTGTTCGATCCGCCCCGCGCCGGCGCCGACGTCCAGGCCCGGGAGATCGCCCGCTCCGGCGTGGCCAGGGCGGTGGGCGTTTCCTGCAATCCCGTGACCTTCGCCCGCGATGCGGGCATCCTGATCGCCGGCGGTTTCCGGCTCGAACGGGTGCTGCCGGTGGACCAGTTCCTGTGGTCTCCCCATATCGAGCTGGTGGGGGTTTTCACCCGCTAGAACCATTGGACGCCGGATGAGCGACGCCGACCAGCTTCCCCGCCGCCGCATCGCCTTCGCCCCGGATGCGAGGGCCGCCCGCGCCCTGGGCGCGGTCAAGGCCGCCTGGTGGACCGCCAACGGCTGGGCCGCCCGCCGCCTGTCGGGACGTCCCTCCGCCCCCGCCGGCTTCACCCCCACAAGTTCGCCGCCGCCGGCGGGCTATGTGCGCGCCGCCTGGCGTGAGGCCTTCGACAAGGACGCCGTGGACGTGGCCGCCGGCCTCTACCCCCTGGCGGAGGCTGCGCCGGTGGGGCCGCTGGCCCCGTTCCAGACCGCCCTGGACCTGATCGGCGACGCCCGCGCCGTCGAGGCCCGCCGTCGCCGCGAGGGACGGGCGGAGATCCGCGACGAGGCGGATCTGGCTGCCTATCCCGTCTATTACCGCCAGAACTTCCACTACCAGTCCGGCGGCTGGTTCACGCCCGAGAGCGCCCGTCGCTACGAAGCCCAGGTCGAGGCCCTGTTCTCCGGCGCGGCCGGACCGATGCGTCGCCGGGCCCTGTCGCTTCTGGCCCGCGCGTGGAAGGACCGCGACCAGCGGGGCCTGCGGCTGGTCGATCTCGCCTGCGGCTCGGGCTCCTTCCTGACCGACCTCAGGGGCGCCTTTCCCCGCGCCACGGTGATGGGGCTGGACCTGTCGGCGGCCTATCTGGCCGAGGCCAGGGCGCGCTCCGGGGCGGCGGTGATCCAGGCCGCGGCCGAACGCCTGCCTTTCGCCGACGCCAGCCTCGACGGGATCGCCTGCGTCTATCTGTTCCACGAACTGCCGCCCAAGGTCCGCACCCTGGTGGCGGCCGAGATCGCCCGAGTGCTCAGGCCCGGCGGGGTGCTGGCCTTCGCAGACTCGGTCCAGGCCGCCGACGAGCCCGAATTGGGACGCCTTCTGGAGGCGTTCCCGGCCTTCTTTCACGAGCCCTATTACGAGAGCTACCAGGGCGCCGATCTCGACGCCCTGTTCGCCGCGGCGGGCCTGACGCGGCGGGACGCCGACAAGGCCTTCCTGACCAAGGCGGTGCTTTACGCCAAGTGAGGGCGCGGATCAGGACGCGAACAGCTCCATCTGCGCCTGCGGCGCCTTCGGAACCGTGAACAGGTCGAGCCGAAGCGGCCGGCGCGTCAGGTTCAGTCCCAGCCGGGCGCAGGCCAGGGCGAAGCGTTTGCCGATCAGGTCGGCATAGGGCCCGTGGCCGATCATCCGCGCGCCCCACTGGGGGTCATAGTCGCGGCCGCCGCGCATCTGGCGCACCAGCGACATCACCCGCCGGGCGCGGTCCGGTCGTTCGGCCTCCAGCCACTCGCGGAACAGGTCCTTGATCTCCAGCGGCAGGCGCAGGGTCACGTACATGGCCGACGCGGCGCCGGCCTCGGCCGCCCGCTCCAGCACCGCCTCCATCTCGTGGTCGTTCAATCCCGGGATGACCGGGGCGAAGCCGACCCCCACCGGCACGCCCGCCTCGGCCAGCGCCTTGACCGCCGCCAGCCGCCGCTCCGGCGTGGCGGCCCGAGGCTCCATGGCCCGGGCCAGCCTGCGGTCCAGGGTGGTGATGGAGACGAAGGCGCGGGCGAGATCGCGTCGGGCCAGGGCGCCGAGGAGGTCGGCGTCCCGCACGATCAGGGCCGACTTGGTGATGATGCTGATGGGATGGCCAAAGCGTTCCATCACCTCCAGCAGGGAGCGGGTGATGCGCAAGGACCTCTCGGCCGGCTGGTAGGGGTCGGTGTTGCCGCCGATGTGGATCACCTTGGGTCGGTAGCTGGGCCTGGACAATTCCCTCTCCAGCAGCCGCGCGGCCTCGGGCTTGAAAAACAGCTTGCTCTCGAAATCCACCCCCGGCGACAGGCCCATATAGGCGTGGGCGGGGCGGGCGTAGCAGTAGATGCAGCCGTGTTCGCAGCCCCGGTAGGGGTTGATCGACTGGTCGAAGCCCACGTCCGGGCTGTCGTTCCTGGAGATGATGGTCCGGGCCTTCTCCACCGACAGGGTGGTGGCCAGCTTGGCCGGCTCGGCGTCCTCGTCGGTCCAGCCGTCGTGGAAGTCTTCGCGCTGGAGGGACTCGAAGCGGCCCGAGGCGTTGGACTTGGCGCCGCGTCCACGCACGGCGCCGACGGTTGGAGGAGCGCTGGCCATGCCTGCAGTATGACCAGGGATAAGAACATATCAAGAACATTCGCGACCGTGCTGTTCACCCCTCCAACTTGGAAATTGGTCCCTCCTGTCGGGAGCCCTAGGTCCCGGTCGTCCTTTGGAGCAAGCGGCGTTCGGAACTCCGGATCGCCAAGGAAGGAGCAACACCATGAAGGTCGCCCAGCATCTCTGGTTCGAAAAGGACATGGAGGCCGCCGTCCACTTCTACGCCTCCCTCATTCCCGGCTCAGCGGTCCAGTGGATCTCGGGTCTTCCCGCGGACAGCCCGAGCGGGCCGGCGGGCAGCGTCAGGCTCGCGGCCTTCACGCTCGGCGACCAGCGTTACAAGGCGATCGAGGCGGGACCGCTGGATCGGTTCAACCACAGCTTCTCGATCATGGTCGAATGCGACACCCAGGCGGAAATCGACCGCCTTTGGGACGCCTTGAAAGAGGGCGGTTCGGTCGAACAATGCGGTTGGTTGAAGGATCGTTGGGGACTGTCCTGGCAGATCACGGCCAAGCGGCTGGGCGAATTGATGAGCGATCCCGACCCGGCCAGGGCCAAGCGGGTCGCCGAAGCGATGCTGAAGATGGTGAAGCTCGACATCGCCGGCCTGGAAGCCGCAGCGAGGGACTGAAGCGGTCTGGAGTCACCCGCATCACCAGGCGGAGCGGTTGCGCCCGGCGCCCCCGACGGGTTTGATGGGCGCCATGATTTCCGTCGTCATCGCCACCCTGAACGCGGCCGAGACCTTGCCCGCGGCCCTGTCCGCCCTTGTCCCGGCGGCGATGAACAATCTGGTGCGCGAGGTGGTGATCGCCGACGCCGGCTCCACCGACGAGACCCTCGAGGTCGTCGAGGATGCGGGGGCCAGGCTGATCGCGGGCGACCTGGCCGCCGGGCTCGCGGCCGCCAAGGGGCCGTGGCTGCTGGTCCTGGACGCCGACGTCCGGCTCGCGCCCGAATGGGAGGCCGCGGCCCGCGACCACATCGAGCACCACCCCAGGACGGCCGGCTATTTCCGCCTCGCCCTCGACGACCACCGCACCACGGCGCGGCTGATGGAGGTCTGGGCCTCGCTCAAGGGCGCGACCTCCGCCAACGGTGTGCTGGTGTCGAAGCGTCTCTACGACGAGATGGGCAAGGACGTCGCCAAACTGCGGGGCCGGATGCGGCCCCTGGCGGCGCGCGCGTTCAGGATCGTTCGCTGACGCCTACTGCGCCGCGGTCGGCTGGAAGAGGTTGGCCAGGACGTCGGGGACCAGCTTGGCGGTGATGGCGGCGCCCATCGGCTTGTCCAGGGCCGCCGCGACAGAACGCTTGGCCGAGGCGGCCGCATCCAGGGTCGGCGAATCCTGGCCGAAGATGTTGCGGTAGATCCAGTAGCCGGCGACCACCTTCTCCACATAGTCGCGGGTCTGGGCCCCGGGCATGCTTTCGATGGCCAGCAGCGAATCCGTATTCTTGCCCATCTGGGTCAGAGTCTTGAGGATCACGCCGGGGCCGCTGTTGTAGGCCGCCACCGCGTGCAGCAGGTCCCCGTTCACCGCCGTCAGCAGCCGCGCCACATAATCCTGGCCGAGCCGCAGGTTCAGGGCGGGATCGCGCAAGGGGCGGGGGTCGGCCTTCAGCTTGTCGTCCCCGGCGACCCGCGCCGCCGTCGCCGGCATCAGTTGCATCAGGCCCCAGGCGCCGCCGGCGCTGGAGGCGGCCGCATCGAACTTACTTTCCTGGCGCACCAGGGCGTAGACCAGGGCCTTGTCCAGGGTGAAGCCGCCCTGGGGCGCCAGCTCCGGCGTCGGGTACTGGGCGATGTCGAAGCGGACCTGACGGCCCCGGGTCAGGTCGGTGGGGGAGGTCAGCGGGGCGTTCAGCGCCAGCCCCAGCCGGGTCCAGCTCTGGCGGCGGTCCCCGGAGGCCCCGACCAGGCCCGCGCGCAGTTCCGCGCCGCTCTCGGCCTTCATCCCCAGCTGGGCGTAGGCGGCGGCGCGGCGGGCGCGTTTGTCGCCCTTGATCAGCCCGGCCACCGAGGCTCCGGCGGAGCCGCCCACGGCCGTGGTGCTGCGAGCGGGTTTCGTCGCAGGCGGGGCCAGGGCCGGATCCAGGCCCTGGGCCGTGACGGCGGGGTCCAGGCCCAGCTGCCGTTCGGCGATCAGGCCGTAGAAGGTGTAGGGGGCCCTGGCCGCGATGCCGAGGTAGGCGGGGGCGGCTTCGGGCGCGCCGGCGGCGATGGCGGCGCGCGAGGCCCAGTAGCCGGCGCCGGACCGTGTCCACTCGTCGACGGTCTCGTCCAGGGCCAGGGCGGAGAAGCGCCCTTGCGCCTCCTCGTACCGCTTCATCCGGAAGGCGGCGAGGCCGGCGATCCAGCGTTCGCCCGCGTTCACCGCCAGTTTGTAGGCGCGCTCCACCTCGCCCCGGTAGAAGGCCTCCCGCGCGGCCTGCAGGCCTGGGTCGACCTTGGTGGTCGGGGCGTTTGGCTCGCGCACGAACACCGCCGGGGCCGGCGGGGCGGCGGACGCGGCCTCGACCCGCTGGGCCAGGCTTTCCACCCGGGCCCAGATCGCCGGATCGCCGTCGCCGGCGGCCTCCGGCGAGGTCAGGGCGGCGCCGGCGTCTGGGCGGCGCTTACGCGCCAAGGTGTAGATGCGGTCGGCGTCGGGCTGGTCGCGATAACGCTCCATCCAGGCGGCGAGCTCTTCATAGGTCGCCGGATAGTCGGGGTGCATCAGCTTGACGTAGGTCAGCCGGCCGAGCAGCAGCGGGTCCGAAATGGTCTTGGCCAGGGCCTGGGCGTCGTCGAACCGGCCCTCGCGTACGGCGGCGAAGGCGGCGGCGTAGGCCCGCACATCCTTGGCCGACAGGGGCTTGAGGGTGAAGGCGGCCGATTCGGTGCGGCCCGCGTCGGCATGAGTCGTCTTGGCGGAGGCGAGGGCCGGGAGGCTGGAGGCTGCGCCGACGGCCGCGACCCCGAGCGCCGCGACCAGAACAGAACGCAAGGCGGAAGGGCGCCGGCCAGGCTGCATCCGTCTCCTACTCCGCGAGGCCGCACCCGCCCCCCGAAACACGGGCAAGTCGCGCGTCGCCGCCGGACGCGGGGGCGTCGGGCTGGGGGAAGCTAGGCCGGTAGATTCGGATGATCAAGTCTTGACATCAGCGACAGAAGGTCTGTCCAGGCTTTCTTCTTCGCTTGCGGCTGACGCAGCAGGAATGCTGGATGCAGCGTCGGTAGCGCCGGCAAGGTCAATTCATTGTGTTCTGAATGCCACTCGAGCCAGCGCCCACGTAGACTGAGGATGCCTTCGTTTCTTTTCAGAAGCGACTTTGCCGCAGCGGCGCCGGCGAGCAACAGTACCTGTGGCTTCGCAAGCACAATCGCCCGCTCCAGGAACGGGGCGCATACGGCCTGCTCCTGGGGCGAGGGGGTGCGATTGCCCGGAGGACGCCAGAACACCGTGTTGGTGATGAACACCCGGTCGGTCAGCCCGGCGGCGGCGATCATCCGGTCGAGCAGCTTGCCGGCCCGGCCGACGAAGGGCTTGCCTTGCGCGTCCTCCTCGGCCCCCGGGCCTTCGCCGATGATCATCACCGGCGCTCCGGGGGTCCCGCGGGCGAAGACGGCGCGGCTGGCCCCGGAATAGCGCAGGGCGCAGCCCTCGAAGGCGGCGATGGCGGCCTCCAGTTCCTCCAGGGTGTTGGCCGCGGCGGCCATCGCCTCCGCCTGTCCGACCGCCTGGGCCAGATCGGGGGCAGGTCCCGGGGAAAACATGGATTGGGGGGTCGGCTTGTGGGGAGTCGGGGCCGGGGGACGGGCGGGAGCGTGCAGCCGCCGCCGGCCCTCCGCCATGCGGTCCACCGGCGCCTCGGCATAGGAGACGCCGACCCCCGCCTCGGCCCAGAAAGCCATCAGGCTGGTCAGGGCCCTTTCGGCCTCGGGATCCAAGGGGGCGGTCACGCAAGCACCTTAAGACCGCAAAAGGCGCATCACAAACAGCGCAGCTCTCCTTGTCCCCGCCTTGATTTGGCCTTGACCCGCATTGCTCCGCGTTCCGATAACCAACCCAGGCGACCGGAGACAGGCTGTGACGGACGATTCTGCCCGCGAGGCGATGGAATACGACGTGGTCATCGTGGGGGCGGGGCCGGCCGGCCTGGCCGCCGCGATCCGGCTGAAGCAGCGCGCCGCCGCGGCGGGGACCGAGGTCTCGGTCGCCGTGCTGGAGAAGGGTTCCGAGGTCGGCGCCCACATCATCTCGGGCGCGGTGATCGATCCGGTCGGCCTGGCCGAGCTGTTCCCCGACTGGCAGGCCAGGGGCGCGCCGCTGGAGACTGCGGTCGCCAAGGACCGGTTTCTGGTGCTGGGGCCGCAGGGGGCGCTCGACGTCTCCTGGCTGCCGATGCCGGGCTATATGAACAACCACGGCAATTACATCGCCTCCCTCGGCAACCTGTGCCGCTGGATGGCGGCGGAGGCCGAGGGGCTGGGGGTGGAGATCTACCCTGGCATGGCGGCCTCCGAGCTGGTGTTCGACGACAAGGGCGCGGTCAGGGGCGTGGTCGCCGGGGTCTTCGGCATCGGCCGCGACGGCGAAAAGAAGGCCGACTACCAGCCCGGCCTGGAGTTGCACGGCCGCTACACCTTGCTCGGCGAGGGCGCCCGGGGGTCGCTGGGCAAGATCGTGCAGGCGCGCTTCGGCCTGTGCGACCAGGCCGAGCCCCAGAAGTACGGCCTGGGGATCAAGGAGCTTTGGCAGGTCCCCGCCGACCGCTTCCAGCCGGGCCTAGTGCAGCACACCTTCGGCTGGCCGCTCAGCGACGACACCGGCGGCGGTTCATTCCTCTATCACTTCGGCGACCGCTATGTGGCCATCGGCCTGGTGGTCCACCTGAATTACAAGAACCCGTTCCTCAGTCCGTACGACGAGTTCCAGCAGTTCAAGCACCACCCCTCGATCCGCCCCCACCTGGAGGGCGGCCGGCGCATCGCCTATGGCGCGCGGGCCATCGTCGAGGGCGGATTCCAGTCGACGCCCAAGCTGGCTTTCCCCGGCGGCGCCCTGATCGGCGACGACGCCGGCTTCCTCAACGTGCCGCGCATCAAGGGCAGCCATAACGCCATCCGTTCGGGCGTCCTCGCCGCCGACGCGGCCCTGGCCGCCATCGCCGAGGGGCGCGGCGGCGACGAACTGGTCGCCTACCAGGCGGCCTACGAGGCCTCGGCCATCCGCAAGGAGCTGTTCGGGGTCCGCAACGTCAAACCCCTGTGGTCGCGGTTCGGCACCACCCTCGGCATCATGCTCGGTGGGATCGAGATGTGGTGCACCACCCTCCTGGGCGGCTTCTCCCCCTTCGGCACCCTGAAGCACGGCAAGACCGACGCCGAGGCCACGGGTCTGGCCAAGGACTACAAGCCGATCGTCTATCCCAAGCCCGACGGGGTGATCAGCTTCGACAAGCTGTCCTCGGTATTCATCTCCAACACCAACCACGAGGAGGACCAGCCCAGCCATCTGAAGCTGAAGGACCCCTCCGTTCCCATCGCGGTGAACCTGCCCCTCTATGGCGAACCGGCGCGGCTCTACTGTCCGGCGGGGGTCTATGAGGTGGTGGAGGAAACGGCCGGGCCGAAGTTCGTGATCAACTTCCAGAACTGCGTCCACTGCAAGACCTGCGACATCAAGGACCCGTCGCAGAACATCGTCTGGACCACCCCCGAGGGCGGCGGGGGGCCGAACTATCCGAACATGTAGCGGCCCCGAGCGCCGTCGTGTCGAATTGGCGAACGGCTCCCCGCGCTTGCCTCCCGCGCCCAAAGGGTAGAATCTCCGGGGCCATGCCTTTACCCGCCCCGCGTCCGCGTCTGTTCCTCACCGCTCTCACTCCCATCGGCCTGGCGGCGCTGCTCTGCGCCTGCGCCACCGCGACGCCGGCGGAAAAGGCGGGCCTGCGTCCCCGGGTCGCGGCCGTGGGCGAACCCGCCGCCAAGATTCAGCTCGAACCCCGCGCCCGCGGCGAGGGATCGCTCTACGGCCTGTTCCTGGCCGGCGAGGCCGCCCTCGACCGGGGCTCCAGCGCCGACGCCGCCCGGCTGCTCGGACGGGCCAGCGAAATCGGGGGCGACCCCTATCTGAAGGAACGGGCCTTCACCGCGGCGGTCATCGCCGGCGACATCGGCCGCGCCGCCGCCGTGCCGATCGGCGACGGCCAGGGCTCGGTCGCTTCCGAGCGTCTGGCCCGCTTGGTCCGCGCCGTCGAGGCCCTGGCCACGAACCACGGGAACCAGGCCCTGGCGCTGCTCAAGGCCCAGCCGCCGGAGGGCCAGACCGCCCAGGCCGCGACCCTCCTGACTCCCTGGGCCGCGGCGGCGGCCGGGGACTGGACGACCGCCCTGGCCCCGGTCCCCGCGGTCGCCGGCGCCCCGCAGCTCACCAGCCTTTACGCCACCTTCGGGCGGGCGCGGCTGTTGGAGCGGGCGGGCCGCCTGCCGGAGGCCGAGGCCGCCTTCAAGGGCCTCGCGGTCAATCCGGACAATGTCCCGTTTGTCATCGGGTACGGCGGGTTCCTGGAGCGGCGGGGACGTCGTCCGGAGGCGATCGCCCTTTACGACCGCACCTTGGCCAAGAGCGCCGATGTGGAGGTCGTCCAAGCCCGCGCCCGCGCCAAGGCCGGGCGGTCCGCTCCGGCCATGTTGTCGGTGCAGGAAGGCGCGGGGGAGGCCCTGCTGCCGCCGGCCGCGACCCTGATCGCCCGCCGCCAGCCGGAGATGGGGCTGGCGCTGATGCGGCTGGCCCTTCGGCTCGACCCCAAGCTCGACGACGCCTGGCTGGCGGTCGGCGACGCCATGGCGGCGGCCGGCGACGTGGACGCCTCCCGGCAGGCCTTAAGCCAAATCAGCCCGTCTTCGCCCAAATATGGCGCCGCCCTGAACCGGCTGGCCTGGAGCATGCAGCGTGCGGGGGCCTCCGACGCCGCGCTCAAACTGGCCAAGGAGTCGCTGGATCGCAATCGCACCAGCCCCGACGCCTTGTCCCTCTACGCCGACCTGTTGCGCGAAAACGGTCGGTTCGAGGAATCGATCGAACTGATGGATCAGCTGATCGCCGCGCCGGGCGCGCGCGACGGCCTGGAGCCCTGGCGCCTGTATTACCTGCGCGGCGTGTCCTGGGAGCGTACGGGCCGTTGGGACAAGGCCGAGCCGGATCTCCAGCAGGCGTTGAAGCTGAACCCCGCCGAGCCGGAGATCATGAACTACCTGGGTTTCGGCTGGGCCAACCGTTCCCAGCACCTGGACCAGGCGCTGGAACTGCTGCAGAAGGCCGCCGCCCTGCGGCCGGCGTCGGGGGAGATCCGCGATTCCCTGGGCTGGGCCAAATACCGTTTGGGCCGCTTTCCGGACGCCGTCCGCGATCTGGAGCGCGCCGCCCAGCTGGCCCCGGCCGAGCCCGATATCAACGACCATCTGGGCGACGCCTATTGGCGGGTGGGCCGCAAGCTGGAGGCCGAATTCCAGTGGAGCCGGGTGTTGAGTCTCGCCCCCGACGATCGCTTGCGGGCCCAGGCCGAAGCCAAGCTCCGGTCCGGGCTGGAAGCCGCCGCGCCACCGCCGGGCCCCGTGGCCGCCGCCGCCTCCCCGAACGCGCCCGGAGCCGGCGCCGCGCGGCCGTGAGGGCGTCCGCCTTCGCGGCGGCGAAGGTCAATCTGTTCCTTCACGTCGGCGCCGTGCAGGCGGACGGGTTCCATCCGGTCTGCAGCCTCATGGCGTTCGCCGACGTGGGCGACCGGCTCCGCCTGGAGCCGGGCCTTGGCCTTGGCCTCGAGGGTCCTTTCGCCTCCGGCCTGGCCGGACTGGACGCGTCGGACAATCTGGTCCTGAGGGCCGCCGAAGCCCTCGGCGGCGCCCCTGGGCGCCTGATGCTGGAGAAGGCCCTGCCGGTGGCCAGCGGACTCGGCGGCGGGTCCGCCGACGCCGGCGCCGCCCTGCGCCTCGTCCGCTCCGCCCGCGGGCTGGATATCGATGACGCCGCCCTGGAGGCGGTCAGCGCCGCCCTCGGTTCCGATGGGCCTGCCTGCCTGTGGGGCCGCCCCGTCGTGGCCGAGGGACGCGGTGAGCGCCTGTCGCCGGCGCCGCGCCTGCCCGCGCTCCCGGCGGTCCTGGTCAATCCCGGCGTCGCCTGTCCGACCGGGGCGGTCTATCGCCGCTTCGACGCCGTGGCCCCGGGGCCGGGGGCGGACCGTCCCGCCTTGCCGGCCGCTTTCGACACCGCCGAGGCGGTGGCGGAGGTCATGGCGGGGTTGCGCAACGATCTCGAGGCGCCCGCCGCCGCCCTGGTCCCAGAGGTCGGCCTGGTTCTGGAGCGGTTGCGCGCCCGGCCGGAGGTCCTGCTGGCCAGGCTGTCGGGTTCCGGGGCGAGCTGCTTCGCCCTCTGCGCGGACGGCGAAGCCGCCGCGCGGCTGGCGGCGGCGATCTCGCAGGCGGAGCCGGGATGGTGGGTCAGGCCGTGCCGGCTCGGCGGGCCCTGGCCGGACGAGCCCTGAGCCAGGCCAACCCTGAAACGAAACGGGGGCCCCAAAGGGCCCCCGCCGTAGCTTTACTGCCGCCCGAGCCTAGTGCTCGTGCAGGGACTCGCCATGGAGGGCCATGTCGAGGCCTTCCACTTCGTCTTCCTCGCTCGGCCGCAGGCCGGTGGTGAACTTGCACACGAACAGGATCACCAGGGTGCCGATCGCGGTCCAGGCGATGGTGCCGATGCAGCCGTAGGCCTGGGTCACGATCGAGTGGACCTTGCCAAGCGGATTGATCGCCGCGTCGGCGAACACGCCGGTCAGGAGCGCGCCGATCAGGCCGCCGATGCCGTGCACGCCGAAGGCGTCCAGGCTGTCGTCGTACTTCAGCAGCCGCTTCAGCCACACGGCCGAGGCGTAGCACCCGGCGCCGGCCACCAGGCCGATCACCAGGGCGCCCTGCGGGTTGACGAAGCCGGAGGCCGGGGTCACGGCCACCAGGCCGGCCACCGCGCCGGACGCCATGCCCAGCATGCTGGGCTTGCGGCGCTCGACCCACTCCACCACCATCCAGGCCATGGCCGCCGCGGCGGTCGCGATCTGGGTGTTGGCCATGGCCGCACCGGCCAGGGCGTTGGCGCCCACCGCCGAACCGGCGTTGAACCCGAACCAGCCGACCCACAGCAGGCTGGCGCCGATCATGGTGAAGACCAGGTTGTTCGGAGCCATGTTGTCGGTCCCGAAGCCCTTACGCTTGCCGAGGAACAGGGCGCAGACCAGGCCGGCGACCCCGGCGTTGATGTGCACCACGGTGCCGCCGGCGAAGTCGAGCACGCCCAGGCCGCCGAGGAAGCCGCCGCCCCACACCCAGTGGGCGATGGGAGCGTAGACGAAGATCGACCACAGGACGGTGAACAGGACCAGGGCGGAGAACTTCATCCGCTCGGCGAAGGCGCCGCAGATCAGGGCCGGGGTGATGATGGCGAAGGTCAGTTGGTACATGGAGAACACGTACTCGGGGATGGTCGGGGTGGCCCCGGCGATCGAGTACGACTTGTCCATGGTGATCGTCTTCAGCATCGCATTGCCCAAGCCGCCCCAGTATTTGTTCATGTTGGGGTCGGGGTTGGTGCCGAACGCGATCGAATAGCTGCAGACCATCCAGACGAGGGTGACCACGCAGGTCATCATGAACGACTGGGCCACGGTGGCGATGAAGTTCTTCTTGCGCACCATGCCGCCGTAGAACAGCGCCAGGCCCGGAATGGTCATCATCAGGACCAGGGCGGTCGAGGTGAGCATCCAGGCGGTATCGCCGGTGTCGGTCTTGAAGGGCGCGGGCGCGGCCGCGGCCGCGGCCGGAGCAGCGGGCGCAGCGGCGGCGGGCGCCGTCGCACTGGCGGCGGGGGCGGCGGCCGTGGCGTTGGCGGTCGCGTTATCCTGGGCGTGTGCGGACTTGAGCGCCATCGGCGACATCGCCAGAAGGCCCGCCGTCGCGACCGCGAGCGCAAAGCCCGCCAATCGCTTGGTCCAACTTCCTTGTTTCATGTCGAATGTTCCCCTTGTGGTGACTTAGAGGGCCGAGGAGCCGGTTTCGCCAGTCCGGATCCGGACCGCTTGCTCCACAGGGAGCACGAAGATCTTGCCGTCGCCGATCTTCCCCGTCGCCGCTGCGGCCTTGACCGCCTCGACCGCCGCGGCGACGGCTCCATCGTCCACCACCGCTTCCAGCTTCACCTTGGGGACGAAGTTCACGGCGTATTCCGCGCCGCGATAGATCTCCGTCTGCCCCTTCTGCCGGCCGTATCCCTTCACTTCGGAAACGGTCAGTCCCTCCACTCCGGCGCCCGTGAGCGCCTCGCGTACGTCGTCGAGCTTGAATGGCTTGACGATCGCTATGATCAGTTTCATCGCTCGCTCCAGACGGGCTTTGGGCCCGCAAACCCCCGAGGTTCATGTGGTCTGCGCCCCCCTTTGACGAGGCGCGCCCGAACGCTAGCGATACGGCCTCGCTCTGCTCGTCTGGAAAGCAATTGGCGGCCAGGATTGAGGCGAGCAGCAAAAAAAATGTGCAAATTGCCGCCGACATGCCCAATGCGTAGGCGATTTGGTTGGCGGGTTAAGGCCTCTTTAGGCTTTGGAGCGAGTCTCGCCCCGAGATGGACGTCAATCGCCCGATGAAAGGGCAGGCATGCCAGTCTCAGCCCAGGCCATCCGGAAGCCGCCCGTAAGGTATAATGGGCGAGTAAAGCCCTGATGCGCCACTAGGGGTTGAGGGACGGCGTTCTTGGTTGACGTCGCCATGGACTTTGTGGACGAAATCGCCTGCGCAAGAGTCAACACCCCGTGATACGGGGAGCCTTCGCCATGCCGCGGACTTACCTTCCGTTCTGGATAGCCCCTAGTTCCACCCCCAAGAGGAAACCTATGTCCTTTACGCGTAGCCTGACCCTCGCCGCCGCCGCCGCCCTGATCGCGGGCGCAGCCCTGGCTCAGCCCGCGAGCGCTCCGGCCCCGGCTGCGGTGCCCGCTCCCGCCGCGGCGCCCTCGGCAGCCGCCCAGACCTATAAGCCGATCGCTCCGGCCGGCGACCTCGTGTCGACGCTGGCCGCCTCCGGCGAGTTCTCCAAGTTCCTGGCCGCCGCCGACAAGGCCGGCCTGACCCCGACCCTCAAGGGGCCGCGCGCCCTGACCCTGTTCGTGCCGACGGATGCGGCGGTGGGGACCTCGCTGGACTCCTTGACGCCGGCGGAACTGCAGCCGCTGCTGCTCTATCACCTGTACGGCGCCAAGATCACGCCCGACCAGGTGGCCGGCAAGAAGGGCCCGGTGCAGACCGCCGCCAACAAGCCGATCGAGCTGGACGGCGCCTCGACCCCAAACAAGATCAACGACGCGGTGGTCCTGCAGGCCGACGTGGTGGCCACCAACGGCGTCATCTATGTGCTGGACAAGCCGCTGACGCCGCCGGCCTAAGCGTCACGGCAAAGATTGATCGGCAGGACGGCGGGCCCTATGGTCCGCCGTCCTTTTTTCCGGCCCTCCCGTCAGGCTTTTTCACCCTCCATGAGCGTCGTCCAACCCTCGCCGGGTCCCTTGTCATTCCAGGACCTGATCCTGAGGCTGCATAGCTATTGGAGCGAGCGCGGCTGCCTGATCCTGCAGCCGCACGACGTGGAGGTGGGGGCCGGCACCCTGCACCCGGCCACCGTGCTCCGGGCGCTCGGCCCCAAGCCGTGGCGCGCCGCCTATGTGCAGCCTTCCCGCCGCCCGGCCGACGGCCGTTACGGCGAGAACCCCAACCGCCTGCAGCATTATTACCAGTACCAGGTGATCCTGAAGCCCAACCCTGCGGACATGCAGGACCTCTATCTCGGGTCCCTGCGCGCCATCGGCCTGGATCCGGCCCTGCACGACATCCGCTTCGTCGAGGACGACTGGGAGAACCCCACCGTGGGCGCCTGGGGCCTGGGCTGGGAGGTGTGGTGCGACGGGATGGAGGTCAGCCAGTACACCTATTTCCAGCAGGTCGGCGGGCTCGACGTCGACCCTGTGGCGGGAGAACTGACCTATGGGCTGGAGCGCCTGGCCATGTACGTCCAGGGCGTCGACAACGTCTACGACCTGAAGTTCAATGCCGCCGGGGTCACCTACGGCGAGGTGTTCCTGGAGAATGAGCGCGAGCAGTCGGCGGCCAACTTCCACGGCTACGACGTGGCCATGCTGAAGCGCCATTTCGAGGACATGGAGGTCGAGGTCGCCAGCCTGCTCGCCCAGACCGGGCCCCAGGGCCAGCCCCTAGTGCTGCCGGCGTATGACCGGGTGCTTAAGGCCAGCCACCTGTTCAACCTGATGGACGCCCGCGGGGCCATCGCCGTGGCCGAACGCCAGAGCTATATCGGCCGCATCCGCGACCTGTGCAAAGCCTGCGCTGTGGCCTGGGTCGGTCTGGAGGAGCGGGTCTGATGCCGCAGCTCCTGCTCGAACTGTTCTCCGAAGAGATTCCCGCCCGCATGCAGGCCCAGGCTGCGCGCGACCTGGAGCGCATGGCCAAGGACGCCCTGACCGGCGCGGGCCTCGCGTTCGAATCCTTGCGCACCTTCGCCGGCCCGCGCCGCCTGACCCTGGCGGTCGAGGGCCTGCCCCTCGCGCAGGAGGATCGGGTCGAGGAACGCAAGGGCCCCCGCGCCAACGCCCCGGACCAGGCGCTGCAGGGCTTCCTGCGCTCCACCGGCCTGACGCGGGATCAGCTGGTCGAGCGCGACGGCGTGCTGTTCGCCTCCATCGCCCGACCGGGCCAGCCGACGCCGGTCATCGTGGCGGAAATGGTCGAGGCCATCGTCCGCGCCTTCCCATGGCCAAAGTCCATGCGCTGGGGCTCCGGATCGCTGCGTTGGGTGCGGCCGCTGCAGCGCATCCTCTGCGTCTTCGACGGCAAGACCGTACCCTTCGAGATCGAGGGGATCGCCAGCGGGGACCTCAGCGAAGGCCATCGCTTCATGGGCGAGGACCGCGCTCCGTTCGCGGCGCACAGCTTCGACGCCTACGCCCAAGGTCTCGCCGGCCATTTCGTGGTGCTGGACGTCGCCGAGCGCAGGAGACGAATCCTCGACGGCGCCCGCGCCGCCTGCGCCGCCAAGGGGCTTGAACTGGTCGAGGACGAGGGCCTGCTGGACGAAGTGTCGGGCTTGGCCGAATGGCCCGCGCCGATCCTCGGCGACATGGACCCCGATTTCCTCGATCTGCCGCCTGAGGTGATCCGCACCTCCATGCGCACCCACCAGAAGTACTTCGCCGTGCGCGACCCCAAGGTGGCGGGCCGTCTCGCCCCGCACTTCCTGGTCGTCGCCAACATCGAGGCCTCCGACGGCGGCGCCCTGGTCGCCGCGGGCAATGCGCGGGTGCTGTCGGCCCGGCTGAACGACGCCCGCTTCTTCTGGGACGAGGACCGCAAGGTCTCGCTGGAAAGCCGTCTGGAGCGGCTGAAGGGCGTCACCTTCCACGCCAAGCTCGGGACCATGGCCGAGCGGGTCGAGCGGATCACCGTCCTGGCCCAAGAGATCGCCCCCCTGGTCGGCGCCGACCCGAAGCTGGCCGCCATCGCCGCGCGGCTGGCCAAGGCCGACCTCGCCACAGGCATGGTCGGCGAGTTCCCCGAGCTGCAGGGGATCATGGGCGGATACTACGCGCGGATGGAGCCGTTCCGCCATGTCTCCACCGCCGAGTTGCGCGAGGCCGAGCCCGACGGCAGCGAGGACCCGCTGTCCTCGACCGACCAGCTTCAGCTGACCCAGACAGGGCGCGCTGGAGGGACCTGGTACGAAGGCCTGGACCGCGGCCAGGTCGACGCCGTCGCCGACGCCGTGCGCGACCATTATCGGCCGGCTGGCCCCAACGACGCCGTGCCGACCGCGCCGGCCAGCGTGGCGGTGGCGTTGGCGGACAAGCTCGACACGCTCGTTGGCTTCTTCGCCGTCGATGAGAAGCCCACGGGGTCGAAGGACCCCTATGCGCTTCGTCGCGCGGCGCTGGGGGTGATCCGCATCGTTGTTGAAGCGGGCTATCGCGTTCCTCTGAAGTCAGTTCTCGTGGCCCACGATGAACGGACATCTCCCGCTGGCGGCCCGCGAGTGCGGGTAATACATGGTGGTGCGTGCAAGGAAGTTCAGGACCTCCTCGCCTTCTTCGCCGACCGGCTGAAGGTCCTGCTGCGCGACCAGGGCAAGCGCCACGACCTTGTGGACGCCGTCTTCGCGCTCGGCGACGACGACCTGGTGCGGATCGTGGCGCGGGTCGAGGCGCTGGACGCCTTCCTCTCCACCGAGGATGGGGCGAACCTGTTGGCCGGCTATCGCCGCGCGGTGAACATCCTCAAGGCCGAGACCAAGAAGAACCCGGACGAAAGCTACACCGGCGCGGTCGACCCGGCGCGGCTGGTGCTGTCGCAGGAGAAGGCCCTGGCCGAGGCGGTGGCCAAGGCGCGGGGCGTGCTGGATCGCGAGGTCGCCGCCGAGAATTTCGCGGGCGCCATGACCGCCCTCGCTGCGTTGCGAAAGCCCGTGGACGATTTCTTCGACAAGGTCCTGGTCAACGACCCGGAACAAGCTGTGCGGTTGAATCGTTTGCGGCTACTCTCGCAGGTGCGAGATGCGGCCGGTCAGGTAGCGGACTTTTCACTGATAACCGGCTAAACGCTCCCTTCTGAGCGGAACGAGGTGGGGTGAGCATGGCTGACGGCGGGCAGGCGGGCGTGCGCTGGGTCTATTCCTTCGGCGGCGGCGGCGCGGACGGCGACGCCTCGATGAAGAACCTGTTGGGCGGCAAGGGCGCGAACCTCGCCGAGATGAGCGCGCTCGGCCTGCCGGTGCCTCCCGGCTTCACCATCACCACCGAGGCCTGCGTCCACTATTACGCCAACGGCTCGGCCTATCCGAACGACCTCGTCCCCCAGGTGGAGGCGGGCCTGGCCCAGGTCGAGCACCTGACGGGGCGCAGGTTCGGCGATCCTGAGAACCCGCTACTGGTCTCCGTCCGCTCCGGCGCGCGGGCGTCCATGCCCGGGATGATGGACACGGTGCTGAACCTCGGCCTCAACGACGCGACGGTGGAGGGGCTGGCGCGCCTGTCCGGCGACCGCCGCTTCGCCTTCGACAGCTACCGCCGCTTCATCCAGATGTATTCGAACGTGGTGCTGGGCATCGAGCACTCCCTGTTCGAGGAGGTGCTGGACGAGCACAAGGAGCGGCTGGAAATCACCATCGACACCGCTCTGACCGCCGCGGACTGGGAAGCGGTGGTGGCCGATTACAAGCGGGTGGTCGAGGGCGAACTCGGCCAGCCCTTCCCGCAGGCGCCGAACGACCAGCTATGGGGCGCGGTCTCCGCGGTGTTCGCCAGCTGGATGAACGATAGGGCCAAGTTCTACCGGCGCATGCACGACATCCCCGAAAGCTGGGGCACCGCCGTCAACGTCCAGTCGATGGTGTTCGGCAACATGGGGGAGACCTCGGCCACCGGCGTCGCCTTCACCCGCAACCCGTCCACCGGCGAGAACCGCCTCTACGGCGAGTTCCTGATCAACGCCCAGGGCGAGGACGTGGTCGCCGGCATCCGCACGCCCCAGGCCCTCACCAGGGCCGCCCGCGAGGAGATGGACGAGACCGCTCCCTCGATGGAGGAGGCGATGCCTGCGGTCTTCGCCGAATTCAAGGCGGTGGTGGAGCGGCTGGAGCGGCACTACCGCGACATGCAGGACATCGAGTTCACGGTGGAGCAGGGCAAGCTCTACATGCTGCAGACCCGCTCGGGGAAGCGCACCGCCAAGGCCGCCCTGAAGGTCGCCGTGGACCTGGTGGCCGAAGGGCTGATTTCCGAGACCGAAGCGATTCTGCGGGTCGAGCCGACGAGCCTCGACCAACTGCTGCACCCGACCATCGACCCGTCCGCGGTGCGCGACCTGATCGCCGCGGGCCTGCCCGCCTCTCCGGGCGCCGCCACAGGCAAGATCGTGTTCGAGGCCGACGAGGCCGAGCGCATGGGCTCCCTCGGCGAGGCGGTGATCCTGGTCCGCGAGGAGACCAGCCCCGAGGACATCCACGGCATGCACGCCGCGCGCGGCGTGGTCACCTGCCGCGGCGGCATGACCAGCCACGCGGCGGTGGTCGCCCGCGGCATGGGCCGTCCCTGCGTCTCCGGCGCCGGAGAGATCCACATCGACGCCGCCCGGGGGGAGTTCCGCGCTCGCGGTCGCACCTTCCGCACCGGCGACATCATCACCGTCGACGGCTCCAAGGGCGAAGTCCTGTCCGGGTCCCTGAAGATGGTCGAACCGGAACTGTCCGGCGACTTCGCCCAGCTGATGGGCTGGGCCGATGGCGTCCGCCGGTTGAAGGTGCGCGCCAACGCCGAGACGCCGCTGGACGCCCGCACCGCCCGCAGCTTCGGGGCCGAGGGCATCGGCCTGTGCCGAACCGAACACATGTTCTTCGACGAGGATCGGATCGCCGCGGTGCGCGAAATGATCCTGGCCGACGACGAGCAGGGCCGCCGCCTGGCCCTGGCCAAGCTGCTGCCGTTCCAGCGGTCCGACTTCATCGAGCTGTTCACCATCATGGCCGGCCTGCCGGTGACCGTCCGCCTGCTCGACCCGCCCCTGCACGAGTTCCTGCCCCATACCGAGGAGGAGCTGGTCGCCCTGTCCAAGTCGGCCGGTCTCGACATCGCCAAGCTGAAGCGGCGCTGGTCCGATTTGCAGGAGACCAACCCCATGCTGGGCTGGCGCGGATGCCGCCTGGGGGTGGCCTTCCCCGAAATCTACGAGATGCAGGTCCGCGCCATCTTCGAGGCCGCCTGCGAGATATCCCGCCGCGCCCCCGCACCCGAGCCGGAGGTGATGCACCCCTTGGTGGCCAAGAAGGAGGAGATGAAGTTCCTCCGCGAGCTGACCGATCACACGGCTGAGGCGGTGATGGCCGAACAGGGCGTGCGCATCGAATACAAGGTCGGGACCATGATCGAACTGCCGCGGGCGGCCCTGCGCGCCGACGAACTGGCTGAGCACGCCGAGTTCTTCTCCTTCGGTACCAACGACCTGACCCAGACCACCTTCGGCATCAGCCGCGACGACTCCGGGCGCTTCCTCGACACCTATATCCGCCGGGGCATCTTCGAGAAGGACCCCTTCGTCACCCTCGACCAGGAAGGCGTCGGCGATCTGATCCGGATCGCCGCCGACCGCGGGCGGGCGGCCCGGCCGGGCGTCAAGCTCGGCATCTGCGGCGAACACGGCGGCGACCCGGCCTCGATCCAGTTCTGCGAGACGGTGGGATTGGACTATGTGTCCTGTTCCCCCTACCGCGTGCCGATCGCCAGGCTTGCCGCGGCCCAGGCGGCCCTGACGAAGAAGCCGTAGGTCCGCTCAGCTGTAGGCGATCAGCCGTCCCAGCACCGCGGCCGTGGTCCACAGCACTAGGGACCCTACCGCCATGCATCGGGCCGCCGCGGGCGGTTCGCTGCCATAGTCCCCGTCGCCGAACCAGCGGCGGAACGCCAGCGCGTTGACCAGGGCCAGGCCGATCAGGACGAGCTTGGTCAGGAACACCGGCGAACGGAGGAGGGGGCTGGCGTCGGCCGCGAACAGCACGAAGCCGCTCGCCGCCAGCAGCGCCAGCCCGGCCATGGCCAGAGGCGTCAGCATGCGCGACAGGGTCGGCAGCGGGATGGCGCGGCCCAACCCCGCCACCCTCAGGTCCAGGACGCCGATCGACCCCAACAGCAGCACCAGGCCGATGATGTGGACGACGTTGGCGGCGGGATAGAACCCCTTGCCGCCGCGCATGGCGACGCCCAACGGCGAGGCCTCTAAGGCCGAGGCGAGGGAGGCTGGGTCGATGTCCAAACGCCTAAGCGCTCAACGCAGGTCGGTGGTCTTGCCGTGGATAGTGATGTCGTTGGCCTTCACCTCGTAGCGCTTCATGTCGAGGTTGCGGTGGCCATCGATCTTGACCGTGTCGCCGACCTTCAGCGAGGCCTCGGTGATGCCGCGGGTCTCCATCCGGGCGATGGGCGCCAGGGTGATGCTCCACAGCTGGTTGCCGACCATCATGTCGATCTCCCCGTGGGGATTGCGATAGCGGACGTCCTTGATGGTGCCTTCAAGGGTGGTGACGTGGGCGTTGTCCTGACCGGACCAGCCATGGTGGGCAGCGGCGGGCAGGGGCGCCAGCAGGACGGCGGCGAGCGCCGCGGCGTAGGTTCGTTTCATAGGATGCTCTCCGATCTGAAACCCCGACGGACCGCAGGCTAGAGCTTTTCAGGCCCCCATGTCACCCCTCGCGCAGCATCGGCAGGGACAGGCCCGATGCGGGCGAAGCCGCCGCCGCCTCCCGGCGGAAGCGGAACAGTTCGGCGGGGCGGCCCCCGGTCTCCTCGTCGAAGCGGCCCAGGCCTTCCACCAGGCCGGTGCGTTCGACCATGCGGCGGAAGTTCTGCTTGTGCAGCATCACGCCGGAGATGGCCTCGACCATCCGCTGCAGGCTGAACAGGGTGAAGGCGGCCGGGGCCAGTTCGAAGACCACCGGCCGGTATTTGATCTTGCCGCGCAGGCGGGCCAGCCCTGTGGCCAGGATGCGCCGGTGGTCCGACACCATCGGCTCGCCCAGCTCCCGCTCGGCGCTCGGTTCCGGCGCGTCCACTCCGGAGACCCGGCGGCGGTCACGGTCGGCCTCCGGGGCGAGGCCGGCCTCGTAGAGCAGTTCGTAGCGGTCCAGCACCCGCTCCTCGTTCCAGCGGGCGCCGTCGAGGGCGAACAGGGCCCTGGCCCGCCCCAGGCGCTGCTCCTTCGCCGCCCCCCGCGCCCTGGCGGCCCACGCCCGCAGGCCCGGCGCCAGCACCGTGTCGATCACCGCCGGACGGCCCGCCCGCCAGTCCTCGTAGGGGAAGAACCGATACCAGGGCGTCCATTCAGTGTCAGGGGCGGGGGTGTCCACCGCCTCCGGCGTCAGGGCCAGATAGCCCACCGAGATGATCCGCCCGTCCCGTGGGTCGCCCGCTCCGCCGAGGTCCGCCAGGGGGGCGTCGCGGCCTTCGTCGCCGAAGGTGTAGAGCTGTTCCACATACCCCAGCTGGAAGCCGGTCTGCTCGGTGACGAAAGCCCGGAGCGCCAGTTCGAAGGTCCGCTGGCCCGCGGGGTCGAACGCGCCGGAGGGCAGGCCGGTGAGGGTCGACGCGGTCCCGGTGCGCAGGTCCGGCGGGCGCACGGTCAGGGCCACGGCCTCGCCGTCGTGGATGGCGATGACCACCGCCGAAAGGCCGATGACGAGGCGGCCTTCCCTCAAGCCATCCCTCATCGGTATCGCACCGGAAGGTCGAAGGCCCGGTTCTCGTCGGCGCTCTCTCCGGGCCCGATCGCTTCGATCGCCTCGACCATCCGTCCCCCGCGGTCCAGCAGGGCGTCGGCCAGGGCCACGATCCGCCGGTTGGGATGGGCCACGGCGGAGGCCGCGCGCAAGGCTTCGGCGATCTTGAGTTCCGGCGCTTCGGGGTCGCGCTGACAGGCCAGCGCGAAGGCCGCGGCGGTCGAGCGGCTGATACCGGCCCAGCAGTGGATCAGCATGGGCTGGGCGCCGTCCCATCCGGCCCCGAAGGCCAACAGCCGGGCGATGGTCGGCGAGTCGGCGCAGATCCGCCCTTCGGTCTGTTCGACCACGTCGTTGACGCCGAGCTTCAGGTGCCGCTCAGGCGCCAGTCCGGGCGGGGTGGCGATCAGGTAGGATGGATCGAGCAGGGTGACGAGATGCGACGGCGCCCGCGCCGCGATCACGCTCTCCACCTGGCTGAGAGGACACACGATAAGGGTCATTCGACCGATCCTAGCCGGTTTCGAACGGCGCCTGCGAGCCTTCGTCCAGGCGGGTAGCTTCGGTCAGGGCGCGGAACCGTTCCAGATAGCGGCTCTGGGCGGCGGCCGGGGCCAGGGGTTCGATGGTCAGGGCGTAGCCCTGCGGAGGCCTGCCGAACAGGGTGAGGGCCTCGGCCGGGGCGAAGCCGGCGAGTTGGACCGCCTCGAAGAAGGCCGAGGTCCGATCGGCCGCTTTCAGCAGGGCCTTCACCGCCAGGGGGACCTTGGGCGGCAGGCCGAAGCGCAGGTGGATGGCGGTCTCCAGCCGCTGCTCGAAGGCCCGGTAATCGACGCCGAGTGCGGCCTTGAAGGGGGAGATCATGTCGCCGATCACATATTCCGGCGCGTCGTGCAGCAGGGCCGCCAGCCGCCAGCGCGGGTCCAGGCCCGGCTCGATGTGGACCGCCGCCTCCTCGACCACCAGGCTGTGCTGGGCGACGGAAAAGGCGTGTTCGCCGATGGTCTGGCCGTTCCACCGCGCCACCCGGGCCAGGCCGTGGGCGATGTCTTCGATCTCGATGTCGAGGGGGGAGGGGTCGAGCAGGTCCAGGCGCCGTCCGGACAGCATCCGTTGCCACGCTCGCGGCGTTTGGCCCTTGGTCGGACGCAGCCCTTTCGCCACCCGTTCGTTCCCCTGCTTGCCAGCGCGGTCTGGGACTAGGCCTAATGGGGGTGCAAGATCAACGCGGCCTTGCGTGAGATCAATGCGCCTTTCGCCTGGGGCCGACGATTGGCGGCTGGGGACGGCGCGTCCTGAGGATGAGAAGCGATGAGCTGGACCAGAATCCTGGCGCCTCTGACCGGCGCTCCCGCGGACGCCCAGGCCTTGGAGGCCGCCGTGGCCCTGGCCGCGCCGTTCCAGGCGACGGTCTGCGCCGCCTTCGCCCCGGCCGACGCGGCCGACCTGATGCCCTGGATGGGCGAGGGCCTGATGGGCGGGGTGCAGATGGCGGCGCTGGATTCGATGAAGCAGGCGGCGGCCGAGGGCGAACGCCTCAGCCGCACCCGCTTCGAGGGGCTCGACTATCCGAACAAGGACTTCATCGTGCTGGCCTCGCCGGTGTGGTCGTGCTTGTGCATGGAGGCCCGGCTCTGCGACGCGGTGGTGTTCGGGCCCGACCCGGCGCGGGGCCGGGGCCCTCTGGTCGAGGTGTTCCAGCAGGTGCTGATGGAAGAGCGCCGTCCGGTCTTCGTCGCCCGCGGTCCGTTCGACCTTGGCCGGCCCATGGCCCTGGCCTGGGACGGGGGCAAGGAGGCCACCCGCGCGATCCGCGAGGCCGTTCCCCTGTTGAAGCGCGCCGCCGACGTGGCGGTGCTGTCGGCCCCCAGCGCCACGCCGCGAAGCTACGATCCCAGACGTCTGGTCGATTATCTGACCAGCCGCGGGGTCAAGGCGCGGATCGATCAGCTGTCCGGATCCGGCGACGCCGGGCCTCTCCTGATCGAGGGCGCGCGGGCCCTGGGGGCGGGCGTGCTGGTGGCCGGCGCCTTCGGCCATCCGCGCTTCCAGCAGTTCATCTTCGGCGGGGCCACCCGCACCCTCATGCAGGCCGACGGCGCTCCGTCCCTGTTCCTGTCCCACTGATCAACCAGAAGAAACCAGGAGTATCCCTTTATGCCTGACACCGGCCTCGCCCGAATCGTCATGCGCCTGGCGCGCAATCCCGGTACGGAGTTCGCCGATGGCGACGACCATCGGGGCTACGCCCTCACTGCGCCCCTGACTCCGGACGGACACCTCGACGAGGTCGCCTTCAAGGCCAAGCGAGGCCGCTGCACCGTGCGACGCTTCGCTCCGGACGAGGACGTGCAGGAAGGCCGGCTGGCTCGCCGGGGGGAACGCTGGTTCTTCGATTATGACGACACCACCGACACCGACAATGAGCCGCTCTACCGGCTCGGCCAGCACCGTTTCGCCGTCGGCGAGTACGTCAGCGTCAGCGACGAGGACGGGCGGCTGCTGACCTACAAGGTGACCGAGGTCCAATCGACCTAGAGGGAGCGCCCCCTAGGTGATGCGTTTCACCGACACCGGATCGGAGGCGGGGAAGCTTTCCTCGATGCCTTCGTCCAACAGCTCTTCCTGGTGGGACTCGGCTTCATCGTCGTCGTCGGTCGCAAGGGGGTCGATCCTGGTCTTGTCGTCCGGGAAAGGCCTACCCTTGGGCTTGGCGTCGGCGGGGATCGTTCCGGTCTTTTCCGGGGTGGTCATGTCGTTTTCCTCTTCGATAGGGTTGGACGCGGCGGCTGGCGTCAGCCGGCGGAACGTGGCGGAGCCGCGGCGTCGGCGTCGTCGATGGTGAATTCGTCCTTGTAGTCGAGCTCGCGCAGGTCCTGGTCCGACAGGGTGTCCGATTCCAGGCTCTGGGCGGCGGAGGCTGCGTCCGCCCGGTCGTCCAGGTCGCCGACATATTCGAGCTCGACCTCGTCGGGACGCAGGGCGTCGATCGCATCGCGCACGTCCAGATCGTCCTCGTCCTCGGAAAGGTGCAGCAGGTCGTCCTCCGGCGCGAAGGAGACTTCCTCGCCGCGAACCAGGTCGTCGTCCTCCAGATCGGCGTCGTCGACGTCCTCGTCACGGGCCAGGGAGACGATCTCGTCGTCGTCCAGTTCTTCGCCGATCTCCGGGTCGTCCTGGTCGGCGTCGCCCGCCTTGGCGGTGGCGTCGAAAACGTCGACGAGATCCTCGAACTGTTCGGCCTCTTCGCCCGAGGGCCGGTCCTCGGGGTTGGTGTTGTCCTCGTCGAAGACCTCGGACTGGTCCTGTTCGTCCCGGGCGGCGTCGGGATCGGCCATGCGCATCTCCCACTCTTCCACACGGTAACGTGGAGCGGGGTGGGGACGTTCCGACGCGGCGGGCCGCCAGCCTAGAGAGTTTTTTCCGCGGCTAGATCGCGATGACTTTGGATTGAATCAATCCAAAATCATAAAACCTGATCGATTCTAAGCGTTTAGAGCGGGATTTACGCGAAACCGGCATCCGCTCGCATCCCGCTCCAGGCGCTAGAACGCCTTGGACAGGGCCTCGGCGACTTCGGACATGGACGAGGCCCAGCCATTGTAGCCGGGGGTCACGAACACGCGGATGTGCGGGTACCACGGGTAACGCCTGGTCCCCAGCAGGGTCCAGGCTCCCGGCGGGATGATCAGCCACACCGGCGCCCCGCAGGCGGCGGCGATATTGGTGGTGGCGTTGGCCGGGCCGATGCTGAGGTCGAGCGCGCAACTAAGGGCGGCGACTTCGTCCAGGTCGTCCTTCAGATTGATTCCCGGCGGGTTCCAGATTTCGACCCCGAGCTGTTCGCGGGTCTCGTCCAGTTCCGCCTGGCATTCCCCGTACTGCAGGTTGACGAAGCGCACACCGGGAGTCTGCAGCACTTTGCGCCACTGCTCAAAGGGGGAGAAGTAGCGATGGCGGCCGGAAGTAACCATCATGCTCTTCCACACCACGCCCACCTTGGGGCCGTCGCCGATCTCCTTCAGCGCCTCGCGCCAATAGGCCACGCGGGCCGGATCGGCGGTCAGATAGGATGGTCGGTTGGGAAAGGCCTCGACCGAGCGGCGGAACCGGCGCGGCAGGGAGGCCAGGGGGGCCCAGCAATCGACCCCGGCGCCGTCGCTGATCCACTTCACCACCCGCACGGTGTGGTGGTCGATCTTGTAGGTGTCGTGGCGGTCGAAGCTCGAGGTGGGGAAGGAGCGGCGGAACAGGGGGATCAGCCTGGGCTCGACGGCCATCGACAGGCGCCCCGACGGACCCAGAGCCTCCAGCACGTCGGGAATGACATTGGCGAACATGACCTCGTCGCCCAGGCCCTGTTCGGCGATCACCAGAAGGTGGCGACCTGCCAGTTCGGTCTCAGGCGTCCACATCGGCCGGTCGCACACGAAATGGGTCACGTCGGCGAAGTCGGGGTTCAGGCGCTCTTCGTAGGCGTCCCAGCCTTCGCCCAGGTCCCCGCCGCCGGCGATCAGCATGGTGGAGCGGGCCAGCCGCATCATGCTGGCTTCCCGGTCCAGCACCGCGCCCGGTATGGCCGCCTCGCAATCCTCTAGGGCGGCGGCCGCGTCGCCCAGGGCCAGGCGCGCATTGGCCCGGTTGTAGCGGGCCTTGACGAAGCCGTCGTCGAGCCGCAGCGCCTCGTCGAAGAAGGTCGTGGCCTGAACCATCTCCCCCTGTTCGGAGACGATGGTGCCGAGGGTGTTCCACAGCAGGGCGGATTCGGGATTGGCGTAGATCACCGGCCGCAGGGTCTCGATCGCGTCCTCGAACCTCAATTGATCGCGCTGGGTGCAGGCAAGGTTGTTGATCCCGGGCACCGAGCCGGGCTTGTGCACCAGATAGCGGGCGAACAGCGCCTCGGCGATCTCCTGCATGCCCATCACATAGGCGAGGCGGCCGAGGTCGTTGCACAGCTCCGGCTCGTCGGGGTTCAGCTCCAGCGCGCTTTCGTAGCACTTCAGCGAAGAGGTGAAGTCGCCGGCCTTTTCCCGGCAGACGGCCAGGATGTGCCAGGCCACGGCGCAGCGCTCGTCGATCTCCAACGCCTGCAGCACCAGGTCGGAACCTTCGCGATGGCGGTCGGCCCGCACCTCGGCCACCGCCTTGTGCAGCAACGGCAGCACCGTGTGCAGCTTCAGCGAGGTGAGGGAGTCGGAAAGGCGGGCCAGGGCGTCGGGCGAACTCGCGTCGCCAAGGGTCGCCGCCACCGGCTTGGGCGAGGCGGGAAGGGCGCGGGCGGTAGGGTGGGGCGATGAGGACATGGAATCGAGTCCGTTTGAATGCCCCATGAGTCCCTCGTCATGCTTAAGGCATCCCTAAGGCGCGGCGACGGACGGGCCGAACTGCAAGTTCCCGTTAACCACGTTTGTTTAGCTTGGCTCAAGCTGCGCCGGGTTAACCAGAATCGGTCTTTGCCGACGCATGCTTCGATCGGGAGTCCATGTCGTCATGCCGTTGAAACTGTCGTTGAAGCCCGGCGAGAAGTTCGTGCTGAACGGAGCCGTGGTCCAGAACGGGGACCGCCGCGGCGTCCTGGTCCTGCAGAACAAGGCCTCGGTGCTGCGTGAGAAGGACATCATGCAGGCGGAGGACGCCGCCTCTCCGGCGCGCCGCGTCTACTTCGCCGTGATGATGATGTATCTGGATGAGCCCTCGGCGGCTCGCTATTACGAAGAGTTCGCCCACAGGATGAGCGAATTCATGAGTGTTATCAGCAATTCTGAGGTGTTGGCCGATTGCGTCAGCATCTCCAAATACGTAATGGCGCGAGAGCACTACAAGGCGCTCATGTGCTCTCGCAGGCTCATAGACTACGAAGACGAGAGGATCGGGAAGCATGTCGCTTCAAGCGTACCAGCGAGCGGCTCAGGCGGCTGAGGACCCCCGAATCACCGAATACCGGTTGTTCGGCGAGGTGACCCGGGCGCTGATATCCGCCGCCGAGGCGGACGAGAGCGATGTCCAGACCCGCATCAATGCGCTGGACTGGAACCGCCGCCTGTGGAGCGCGCTGGCCGCAGACTGCGCCCGGCCGGAGAATCAGTTGCCTGAGGTGGTCCGCGCCCGGATCATCTCCCTGAGCTTGTGGGTCAACCGGCACTCCAGCGCGGTCATGCGCCGGGAGGAGACCTTCGAACCCCTGATCGACGTCAACCGCATGATCATGCAGGGCCTGTCCGGCGCGCCGAACTCGGAAGCGGCCTGAACCTTCAGGCTGTGAAGAACGACATGATGGTGTGGAAGTCCCGGACGTAGACGTCGGGCTCCCGCACGAAGTCGATGTGGTAGCCGCCCTCGACATTGTTCCAGTGGGCCTCGCCGGTCAGGATGCGCCGCAACAGGCGCTCGTCCATCCGGACTTCGATCCGCGGGCCGTCTCCGGCGGGGCCGAGAGTCGCTCCGCCCCCCGCCCGCATCAAATTGAAGGTGAAGAAGGACTCGCCGATGGCGATCATCACCGTCAGGTCGGGAAAGAAGTCGAATCTGGCCTGACGGGCCCACAGCCGGTCGCGGGCCGCGCCGCAATCGGCGAACAGCGCCGCCCGGTCGGGCGCAGGGTCGCTCTCGTGCGGATAGGAGCGCGCGGCGAGGGGGCCGGTCACATAGGCCCGCTCCGCCTCGGGATCGATCGGCTCGTAGGGGGCCGAGCGGACGCCGTCGGCCAGGTCCAGGCTCTGGCCCTCGCTGAGCAACAGCACCGGGATGTCCGGGTTGAGCCGGGTCAGCCGCCGCCCGGCCTCGTCCAGGCTGACCGCTCCGCGGCACGCGTTCTTGCGCCATTGGCTGCCGCCCACCGCAAACGAGCCGGCGAAAGGCATGTGCCAACGGGGCTCGAGGGCGGCGCCCAGGGCGGCGGCATGGGCGAAGTTGCGCTGAAGGGTGCGTTCGCTGGCGGCGAGCTTCTGCGCCATGTCCATGTTGTCGAAGCAACTTGGGAACGGCCCCGCAGCATTGTAGGCGATCTGGGCCACGGTGGGACGGCCGTGGCGCTCGCGCAGCCGCAGCGCCGACGCCACGTCCGGGGTGTTGTCGTTGAAATTGAACACGCTGAACCCGCCATGCTCGAAGATGGCCGCGCAGTCGATCAGGTTGCCGATGGCCGACTCGTGGAAGAGGTGCGGGGTGAAGGGGGCGTAGAGGGTGACGTCGAAGGGCCCTAGCGGCGCCGTCGTCCCGTCGGCGATGGCGACCAGGTTGGTGAAGCCCATCTCCCGCAGAACCCGGTGGAGGAAATTCGGGGCGTGGTCGAGCACGACGATAGGCATGTCGCGCCGGAACACCTTCAGGGTCTGCGGATCGCAATGATCCGGGTGGACATGGCTGACGAACAGGGCGTCGACGTCCCGGAGATCCTCGGGGCGCACAGTCAGGGGCGGGTAGTGATGCCAGCCGCCCTCGAAGACGCCGTCCACCAGCCAGGGATCGGTAAGGATGCGGAAGCCTTGCGCCTCCATCAGGCAGCAGGCGTTGGCGTAGTTGGTCAGGCGCAAGGGCGTTCTCAGGCCGGTCGGGCGTAGGCGATCAGGTTGCGGCCGGTCCCCGCCCGTGCGCAGCCGCGGCGGAACTCCAGCACCGCCTGGAGGGATCGACGCTTCCACAGGCCCATCTCGAAGGCCACCCGGGCGAAGTGGCAGCCGCGCCCCTTGCTTCGGTCGCGCGTGTAGGCGGTGTCGGGATCGAGCAGGAAGAGGTCGATCGGGAACTCGCCCAGGAGTTCCTCGACGGTCCAGCCGTTGGCGGCCAGGGCCCGGGGCAGGGTGTCAGCGTCGAAATAGCTGAGGTGGTCGGGGACGGCCACCCAGAAGGCGGGATCTGCCAGCCCCCGAGCCACGACCTCCTGGTGCAGCCAGGATCCGTCGTTGGGGGCGGCCAGTCGGAGCATCCCGTCGGGGGCGACGATGCGGCGCAGACGCTGCAGCAGCGCCTGGGGATCGAGCACATGCTCGATCACATTGTTGCAGACCACCAGGTCGTAGACTTCGCCGCGGGCGATCACGACGTCGAGCAGGGCGAAAGCGTCGCCCACCGTGACCCGATCGACCAGGGCGGGGAAGAAGGCGCGCAGGCCGGCGTCGGTGAAGTCGATCCCCTCCACCCGCCAGCCGCGGGCCGCGAACCAATCCAGGAAGAACCCCTCGCCGAAGCCGACCTCCAGCAGGCGGCCCGGCGGGCGGCCCCAGACCTGCTCGGCCTCCGCCGCGGCCAGCCGCTTATGCTCCAGCTCCTCGTCGGTATAGGCGTGGGCGTACTGGCCGCGGCCGTCGTCAGCCCCATAGTACTTGTCGTTGTAATAGGCGGAGAGCGCTTCCGCCGACGGTTTGGGTTCGATCTCGAACCAGCCGCCGGGAGTCTCAACCAATCCCTGCATGTCCCCAAACTCGTCTGTTTCAGGCGACCGTAGCGCGAGTCGGCAGGCCCGCCTCCTTCCTGGCGGTCCCGGCCGGGGCCGGCAGGAAGCGCCCGGCAGAACTTGCCCGGCCGCGGGCGGACAGGGTTAAAATTGCCGCCTTTCCAGGTTATTAATTCCAGCAAATACAATGTGATAGAAGATTAAATTGACCGATTGCGCGTGGCCCGCGGCTTGCAAGGTAATGGTCGGGCAAAACGCCCACGGCCGTCAAAACGACGCCGATCTACCTTGAAACAAGGACTGCTCCCATGGCTATGAACAGCATCAACACCAATGTCGGGGCGATGGTCGCCCTGCAGAACCTCAACGCCACCAACACCGACCTGACCACCACCCAGAACCGCATCTCCACCGGCCTGAAGATCAACAGCGCCAAGGATAACGGCGCGGTGTGGGCGATCGCCCAGAACTCTCGCGCCGACGTCAGCGCCCTCGACGCCGTGAAGGATTCGATCCAGCGCGGCCAGTCCACCGTCGACGTGGCCATGGCCGCCGGTCAGACCATCTCCGACCTCCTGAACCAGATGAAGACCAAGGCGCTGGCCGCCGCGGACACCTCGCTGGACACCAACAGCCGCACGGCCATGGCCAACGACTTCGTGGCCCTGCGCAACCAGATCTCCAAGACCATCAGCAACGCCTCCTTCAACGGCACCAACCTGCTGAAGACCGGCGCGACCAGCCTCTATTCGCTGGCCGACGCCACCGGCACCCAGAAGCTGACGGTCCAGGCCAAGGTCATGGGCCTGACCTCCGGCGCCGTCGGCGGCATCATCGTCTTCACCGTCGGCGCCACCTTCGCCTCGTCGGGCGCGGCGTCGGCTCTGGCCATCCAGATCAGCAGCTCGATCACCAACGTCAACGCCGCCGTGGCCCAGCTCGGCACCGGCTCCCAGGCGTTGCAGACCCACCTCGACTTCCTCGGCAAGCTGCAGGACACCATGACCGCCGGCATCGGCAACCTGGTCGACGCGGACATGGCCAAGGAAAGCGCCAACCTGCAGGCCCTGCAAAGCAAGCAGCAGCTCGGCATCCAGGCGCTGTCGATCGCCAACTCCTCGAAGGGCACTCTGCTCAGCCTGTTCCGCTAACCCCGGACGCCGGCGGCGCGCGGGCCTCGTCGCCCGCGCGCCATTGGCGCGCCCTGACAGGGGAGCGCCGTTCCGAAAGGCGCGGCGATCCAGGAGATGATGAACAGCATCAAGCGCGGCGCCGAGGTGTCCGACCGGGCCCCCGACCGCAAAACTCCGAACCAGGAGGCCGAAGCCGCCAAGCCTTCCGTTCCCGCCGAGGGGGCGGACGCGGAGCCTGCAGCCCCCCCCGATTCGGACCTGCGCCTGCTGATCGAGAAGGACGCGGAGGGCGCCGACTACGTTTACAAATTGATCGACCGCGCCACGGGCAAGGTGATCGCCGAACGCCCGAGGGAGCAGGTGGCCCACCTGGCCGACGGGCCCGAATACAGGGCCGGCGCGGTGGTCAACACCAAGGCCTGAAGCGTCTCCGAAGGGATTTCCCGGGGAGCGACCGCCCCGCCCAAGTCCTAATAAGCGTGGTTAACGGTCTGCATACGAACTCGCCCTATCGTCTCCTCCAACAGGATGAGGCGCGATTCGTCGTGGTTCGTCCCGACCCCTGCGGTCCCACCGGGAGAATCCGATGTCGGTAAGTGTGAACACGAATCAGCCCGCGCTGATCGCCCTGCAGAACCTCAACAAGACCCAAGACGCGTTGAGCGAGACCCAGAACCGCATCAACACCGGTCTGAAGATCTCGTCGGCCAAGGACAACGCCTCGGTCTACGCCATCGCCCAGAAGCAACGGGCCTCGATCAGCGCCCTGGGCGCGGTCAGCGACAGCCTCAACCGGGCGACCTCGATCTCCGACGTGGCCAGCACGGCCGGCCAGTCGATCTCCGACCTGTTGAACCAGATGCGGCAGAAAGTGGTCTCGGCGATGGACCCGTCGATCGACACCACCTCGCGCAGCCTGCTCAACGTCGATTACAAGAGCCTGCTGCGACAGGTCGCCCAGGTGGTCCAGAACGCCAGCTTCGACGGGGCCAACATCCTCGACGGCTCCCTGGCCAACGGGCTGAAGTTCATCGCCGACGCCAACGCCAGCACCTTCATCACCCTGTCGACCCAGAACATGAGCCTCGGCGGCACGATCATCACCATGGCCGCGACCTCGTCGATCAACACCGTGACCAACGCCACGGCGGTCCTGGCCCTGCTCGACCCCTCGATCACCAACGCCAACAGCGCCTTGGCCAGCCTAGGCGCCCAGGCGAACCAGATTTCCAATCACAGCAAGTTCGTCAGCAAGCTGTCGGACGCCCTCACCACCGGGGTGGGGAATCTGGTCGACGCCGACATGGCGGCGGAAAGCGCCCAGTTGCAGGCCCTGCAGGTGAAGCAACAACTGGGGGCCCAGGCCCTGTCGATTGCCAACCAAGCCCCGCAGATCATCCTTTCGCTGTTCAAGTGAATTCGGACCGCGACTCTTTGTGGAGTTGTGACGAATCAACGGGGCGGGGGACTCTCGGGGCATGAATCGCGTCCTGGCCCGGTCGGATCGGCCCACGCTGTCGCTCGAGCCCGGCGTAGGACCGCAGGCCGGGTTGCCCTATGGCTTGCACCTGATCGAAGAGGACGACGTTGCGGCCGTAGTCGCGGCCCTGTGCTCCGATCTGCTCGCCCAGGGCCCACGGGTCGCCGCCTTCGAGCGCGCTTTCGCCGAACGGGTCCAGGCCCCCCACGCGGTGGCCGTTTCCTCCGGCACCGCCGCCCTGCATCTGGCCCTGGCCGTCGCCGACGTCGGCGAGGGGGACGTCTGCGTCGTCCCGGCCGTGACCTTCCTGTCCACCGCTACCGCGGCCTTGCACTGCGGGGCCGAGGCGGTGTTCGCCGACGTGGATCCCCAGACGGGCCTGGCCACGGCCGAGACCGTCTCGGCCGCCGCGGCGGGCGCAGGCCGCAGGGTCTCGGCCGTGCTGCCGGTGCATCTGTCCGGCCGCCTTTGCGACACCGCGGCGATCGCCGAAGCGGCGCGCGGCCTGGGGGCGGTCGTGATCGAGGACGCCTGCCATGCCGTCGGCGGCGCCGACGCCGAGGGCGCGCCCGTCGGAGCCTGTCCTCATTCCCAGGCCACGGTGTTCTCGTTCCACCCGGTCAAGACCATTGCGGCCGGGGAGGGCGGCATGGTCGCCCTACGCGACGCGGCCCAGGCCGAGCGGCTGCGGCGCCTGCGCAACCATGGCGTCACCCGCGACTCGGCGCTGATGGGCGAGGCCGGTTCCTTCGCCGGGGACGGCCAGGCCAATCCTTGGAGCTACGAGCAACTGGAGCTCGGCTTCAACTACCGCATGAACGAGATGGAGGCGGCGCTGGGCCTGTCCCAACTCGGAAAGCTCGACCGTTTCATCGCCCGCCGCGCCGCTCTCGCCGCGCGCTATGACCGCCTGCTGGGAGGGCTCGCCCCGGTGGTTCGGCCGGTGTCGACCCCTGCCGGCCAGCGGCCGACCTTGCATCTCTATACGGTGCTGATCGATTTCGAGGCCGTCGGACTCGGCCGCGCCGAAGTCATGCGCGCCCTGGCGGAACGGGGCGTCGGGACCCAGGTCCACTATATCCCGCTCTATCGCCAACCGTTCTTCAAGAGCCGCTATGGCGAGATGCGTCTTCCGGGGGCGGAGGCCTATTACGCCCGCTGCCTGGCCCTGCCGCTGTTTCCGGCCATGTCCGACGCCCACGTGGACCAGGTGGTCCTGGCCTTGACCGAGGTCCTGGGCGGGTTCTGATTTTTCTCTAGGGCTGGGCGGCCAGCTCGACCATCTCCCAGCCGAATCGTTCGCCGCGCTTCAGGTCGCGGGCGGCCCGCCGGCCCAGCACCTGGGGCAGGTGGACCGGCGCCAGGCCGTAACCGGGCCGGATCGAGCGCACGTCCGCCGCCGTAAGCACCGTTCCCGCCGCCACGTCACGGACCACATAGAGCGAGCGGCGGAATTGCTTGTTGGCGGTCTCGGCGGCGCCTCGGGCGTAGGTCGCCTCGCCCAGGGCCTCCCAGGCGTGGCGGCAATCGGCGATCAGCCGCGCCAGCTCGTCCGGCTCCAGGCTGAAGGCCGCGTCGGGTCCCCCGTCGGCCCGGGCCAAGGTGACATGCTTTTCGATGATCGCGGCGCCCAAAGCCACCGCCGCCACGGAGGCCGCCGTTCCCGGCGTGTGGTCGGACAGCCCCGTCACGCAGTCGAAGTCCGCCGCCAGCCGGCCGACGGTGCGAAGGTTCGCCGCCTCGTAGCGGGCCGGATAGTCGCTGACGCAGTGCAGCAGCGCCACGCCGCCGCTTCCGGCCGCCCGCGCGGCGCCCACGGCCGCGCCGATCTCATCGGCATTGGTCATGCCGGTGGAGATGATCAGCGGCTTGCCGGTCGCCGCCGCGGCGCCGATCAGGGCCAGGTCCACCGCCTCGAAGGAGGCGATCTTGTAGGCCGGGGCGTCCAGGCTTTCGAGCAGGGCGACGGCCGTCTCGTCGAAGGGGGAGGAAAACACCATCAGCCCCCGGGCCCGGGCGTGGGCGAACAGCGCCTCGTGCCATTCGAAGGGGGTGTGGGCCTCGCCATAGAGGGCGTGCAGGCTGCGCCCGTCCCAGAGTCCCCCCGCGATCCGGAAGTCCGGGCCGTCGTGGTCGAGGGTGATGGTGTCGGCGGTGTAGGTCTGCAGCTTGACCGCCTCGGCGCCGGCGTCGGCCGCGGCGTCGACCAGGCGCAGGGCCCGGTCCAGTTCGCCGTTGTGGTTGCCCGACAGTTCGGCGATCACCAGGGGCGGATAGGCGGGACCGATCGCCCGTCCCGCGATGGCGAAGGGCTTGACGAGCCCGGTCCCGGCAATGGCGAATTCGGCGTCCACTTCAGTTTTCCCGCACTGATTCCCACAGGACCCTGCTGCGGGGGATGTTAAGCTTTCTTCGCCACCTGCGCCTTCGCAAAGCGCCGCCTCTCAGGACCCCCCATCGATGATCGAACTGCGCGACCTGGTCTGGGACGATGCCGAACGCCTGTTCCAGTGGCGTCGCGAGCCTGAAGTCGACCGTTGGATGTACCAGGCGGCCCCCACCGACTACGACCTGCACCTGGCCTGGTTCGAAGACATCATGAACAATCCCGACCGCGTGGGGTGGGTGATCGAGGAGAACGGGACTCCTTGCGGCTTCCTGATGCTCAAAGGCCTGGTCGATACCCAACAGCGGGCGCAATGGGGCTGGTACATCGGCGAACCCGAAGCCCGGGGCCGGGGGGCCGGCCGCGCGGCCCAGGCCCTGGGGTTGGACCGGGCCTTCTTCGACTTCGGCCTGCAGAAGGTGTGGTCGGAGGTGCTGACCGACAACGAGACCGCTTTGAAGGCCCAGGCCGCCGCCGGCTTTCGCCGCGAAGGTTATCTGCGCCGCCACGCGTTCAAGAACGGGGTGTTCCGCGACGTGGTCCTCCTGGCCATACTGATCGAGGAGTGGAAGGAGCGCCGCGACGCCGTACGCAAGGGGCTGCAGCAATCGGGGCTGATCGCGAAATAAGGACGCGCCCGCGCGGTCGCCGCTCGATGCCTCAGCCCGCCATCTCCGCCAGGGCCCGCCCGATCCGTTCGGCCCCCAGGGCGTCCACCAGAGCCGCCGCGGCGCCGCTCATGTCGGCTCGCACCTGCGCCGGCTCCAGGGCGGCGATCGAGCCGGCCAGGGCTTCCATGGTCAGCCGGCCGGCCTCGCCCACCACCAGGGCGGCGCCCGCGGCGGTGAGGGCCGCGGCGTTGTCCGTCTGGTTGGCGGCGGCGATGGCGACGACGCCGGGCAGGCCCAGGGCGCACCGCTCCCAAGTGGATACGCCCGCCGCCCCGACGCCCAAGTCCGCCTCGGCGGTCAGCCGGGCCATGTCCACCGCGTCGAGATGCAGGCGCACGCGTCGGTCGGCCTCGGCCGCGGCTCGCAGGGCGGGAAGGGACGGGGCGGCGGCGCCCACCGCCAGGTCGATCGCCTCGATGGCTGCAAACGTTCCCAGCGCCGCCAGGGCCTTGGCGGCGATCTCGCCGGCGTCGGTCAGGCCGGTGGAGACCAGCACTCGCCGGAGCGGGCCCGGCCGCGCGCGCCGCGCCAGGACTCCGGCCCGAAGGTCGGCGAAGGCGCGGGCGACGGGGGCGTAACCAGGGCCGAGCAGCAGCCGCGCTCCCGGCGCGAAGGTCTCGTAGTCCTTGACGCGCCGCCCCGGCGCGGGGTCGATCAGGAGGTCGCAGGCGTGCAGGCGTCCCGGCGCGTCCTCAAACACGGCTACCTTGGCGCCCGCCGCCGTCCAGGCCTGCTCGTCTTCGATGGTGAACCCATAACCGTCCAGAAGCGCCAAGGCGCAGGCCCGCGGCTCCGGGCCGATCAGGGCGATTCCAGCCGCGGCCAGTCGCGGCGCGGCCGCGATGGCCGCCTCGTCCACCGCCAGCGCCGTCTCGCAGCCGAGATCGGCCAGCGCCTGCGCCACCGCCAGGCAGCGCATGGCGTGTCCGGCCCCGATCAGGGGGCCGGCGGCGGCGCGCAGGACGATCAGGCCGGGTATGGCCCCACCTTCAGGCTGCGGGCGGCCTGGTCGAGGGCCCAGGCGTACGGCTTGATCAGGCTGACTCCGAACAGGCCATCGACTCCATCGAACAGGTTGCCGCTGCCTTCGGCGCCCGCCACCCGGATGGTCGGGTTGGGGATGCGGAAGGCGCCGAAGGCGATCTCCTCGGGGCGGAAGGCGGCGACCGAGGTCTCGCCGTCCCCGGTCCGGCGTCCCAGTTTCGCCGCTGCCCGGAACACCTCCGTCGATGCGATCCGGCGCAGGTAAGCTTCGGAAATGGTGCAGTTCTGCGCGCCGGTGTCGAACACGAACCGGCCCTCGACGCCGCCGACGCCGCCGAGCAGCAGAGTCTGGTTGCGCATCACCTGGGCCGGGACCGGGACCATGGCCTCGGACGCGGCGCCGTCGAAACTGATCTCTGCTGCGCTGAGGTTCAGCACCGCGTGGGGGAACAGGAACGGATAGCCGATCAGGCCGTCGTGATCCTCCAGCCGCTCCTGGGGCCAGACCACCGCGTCGACCTTGCCCACGGACACGCCCCCCACGGTCAACTGGCGCAGGCCCACCACGCTCTCGCGCTGGCGCCCGCCGTATCCCTTGGCCATCCGCCGGTCGACTTCGGGCAGGTCGAGCGCCTCGACCAGGCGTGCGGAGATGAAGTGGGTGCTGGCGCCGGTGTCGAGGACGAAGCGATAGCCGGCGGCGCCGTTGATCTCGACCGCGATCAGGAAGCGGTTGCGCTGCTCCGACAGGGCCACGATCGTCGGGCCGGCCGCGCGGGCGGACCGCCCGGCGGCGGCCAGGCCGGCCAGGGCCAGAGCCCCCTTCAGGCCTTGTCGACGATCCAGCATCACCGTTCCCCGACCGAGGCTCCTTTGATAGGCCAATTCTTTCCCGGTTTTAAGGACTCGTCAGGGTCCTGGGACGAAACTACGCGCAGCCTTGGGGTCCCGCGTGGTCATCAGTATCGACGCCGCCACATTGACCGCCTACTACAATGCCCGGGCTGGTGTTCCGGGCAGCGGCGCCACCACGTCCGGGTCCACGGGCTCCGCGCCGAAGAATCCCACACCTCCCTGGTCGACGAGCTCCTCCGCGCCCAAGGACACGGCCCTGGTTTCGTCGGTGCTGGCGGGCGGCCGGTTCATCAACACCGCCAATACCCAGGTCGACGTTCCCAACGCCTCCGCGGACTACAAGAACCTGTTCGCTCTGTACCAGGGGCTCAACGCCCTGGAGGGCGTCGCCGCCAAATATGCGGCCACGACGACCAGTCCGAGCAGTCTGGCCCAGCTTTCCAGCCGCTTCGCCGCCGGGATGGCGGAGGTCGGAACCTATATCGACCAGACCAAGTACAGCACCTTCCAGCTCGCCCAGGGAACCGTGTCGTCGAGCGCCGCCACCACCACCGGGGTCAAGCGCGAGACTGACACCTACACCACCGGGCCCTTGGCCACGGGGGACGTCAACACTCCCGTCCCCGCCTTCCAGGGTCCGACCGTCTTCGACCTGACCTACACCAAGGTGTCGGGCACGAAGGTGACGGTCAATTTCGACCTGTCGGAGATGGGCTCGACCCCGCGCTCCATGGGCAATGTGGTCAACTATCTGAATTCCAAGCTGAAGGCGGCGGGCAGCTTCTCGACCTTCTCGGTGGTCCGCACGCCGGGGACCCCGCGCACCACCACCGCCGGCGGCCAGACCGTGACCCTGGGGACCAATCCCGACAGCTTCGCGCTGAAGTTCAACGGCAGCTCGACCGAGACCCCGGCCTTCTCCGCCCCGGCCACGGCGCCGGCGGTCTATGTCGCCGAATCGATGGGGACGACGACGACCACGACGACCCCGGGCGCGACCACCACCACCAACGGCGTCACCACCACGGCGCCGTCCACGACCACCACCACCTCGGACGTGACCCAGCAACTGATCAAGTTCGAGACGGACGGGGCGGCCACCGCCACCGACGCCGCCGACGGCAAGATCTTCGCCAATACCTTGAGTTCGGAAATCCAGGCCGCGCGCGCCAGCGCGGTGGCTCCGGACGGCTCGGTCTATGTGCTGACCGACGTCAACGCCACCACCGACGGCCAGCCGATCAAGGGCGCGACCGACGTGGCGCTGAAGAAGTATGATTCGGCTGGAAACCTCGTCTACACCCGCACCCTGGGGGCGGTGAGCAACGCCTCGGGCTATGCTCTGGCCGTCTCCGCCGACGGATCGCGGGTGGCCGTGGGCGGATCCGTCACCGGGGCGCTGGATTCGGGCGTCGTCGGAGCCGACCCGGCCGCCTCCGACAGTTTCGTCAGCGTGTTCGACGCCGAGGGCCAGGACGTCTTCACCCAACGCGGGACCGCGACCGGCAACGACCAGATCAATTCCCTCAGCTTCGGGGCCGACGGGTCGCTCTACGTGCAGGGGACCGCCAGCGCCTCGGTGAATGGCCAGACCGCCCTGGGCGGACAGGACGCCTATGTCCAGGCCTTCGCGCCCGCCGCAGCGGGCGCGGCCAACGCCTATGTCTCCAAGTTCACTACCCAGTACGGCAGCGCCATGACCGACAAGCCGGCGGGGGTCGTGGTCAGCGGTTCGTCGCTCTATGTCGCGGGCGTGGAGGCCGGCCGGGCGGTGGTCCGCCAGTACGCCCTGCAGGCGACCGGGGCCCCGACGCTCAGCGCCACCCTCGATCTCGGCGATCTGAACGGCGGCTCGATCGCCGGCCTTGCGGTCAACCAGGATGGCTCGATCGCGCTGGCGGGGACCACCAAGACCGCGCTGACGGCGACGACCACGACCAACAGCTACGGGGGAGGGACCTCCGCGTTCGTGGCCAGCCTGCCGTCGGACCTGTCCACCGGCGCCGGCGAGACCTTGACCTATGTCAACGGGTCCGCTGCGGTCACCGCCACGGCCATGACCGTTTCGGGCGGCAAGGTTTACATCACCGGACAGCAGGCCGTGACCCCGCCGCCGGGCCAGACCACCGCCTTCGACGGCTACGCCATGGCGATCGACCCCGCGACGGGAGCGACCATCTGGTCGCAGTCGTTCCGCGGGACCGACCGCACGGTCGCGCCGACCAGCATCGCGGTGGACGCCAGCGGGACCTCGGTGCTCGATCGGCTGGGCCTGCCGCGGGGAACCATCGACTACGCCGGTTCGCAGCAGGTGACCGCGGTCACCTCCGCCCGGGCGGGAGACCAGTTCATCGTCAAGGCCAACGGGGGACCGGCCCAGACGGTGACCATCGACGCGGCCGACACGCTGAAGACCCTGGCGGCCAAGGTCGCCCGCGCCAGCGGCTACAACGCCACGGTCACGGTGGTCACCGTCAATGGCCGCGACCAGATGAAGATCGTCCCGGTGTCGCCGCGCACCACCATCGAGGTCGAAGCCGGCAAGACCAACCGCGACGCCCTGGAATCCCTGGGCCTGGCCGAGGGGATGGTGACGACCGGCCCGGACCCGAACCCGAAGGACGGCGTCCTGGCCAGCTACAGCCTGAAGCTGCCGACCACCCTGGCGATCACCGACGCCGCCTCGGCCAAACAGGCCGTGACCCTGTTGCAGAGCGCCCTTTCCACTGTCCGCAGCATCTACGCCAACATGACCTCGCCGCCGGACACGGCGTCGTCGTCGGCGAATTCCGGAACAGTCCCCGCCTATCTGACCGCCCAGATCGCCAGCTATAAGGATGCGCTGGCCAGACTGACCGGGTCGTCGGGCTGACCGGATCGACCGGGCCGGCGCAGCCGCGCCTTGCGTCCAGGCCCGTCCGAAGGTAGCCAGGAAACGATGAATCCTCTCCAAGACCGCCGGATATTGATGGCCGGCGGGGCCGGCGCGGCCCTGCTGGCTGGCGTGCTGATCGCGGCCTTCCTGACGCGGGGCCCCCACGCGCCTCAGAACCGCACCGACAACACCGCCGCGCCGGGCGGGTTGCAGGTCGAGCAGGTCGAACAGCCCAAGCTCGATCCCGACCGCCAGCTCCGGTGTTTTGTCGGCGGCCAGTTCATCGGCGCCGCCACCCTGGCCGAATGCGCCAAGCGGAACGGTGTTTCAGCCCAGACCCTCGATGTCGGCCTCGACCAGAGCGGAGCGCTGGCCGCGGGCGGCAATTCCCTGCAGCCCCTGCCGAAGGTCGCGCCTCCCGCCCAGGTCGCCATCGCCCAGCCGCCGCCGCTTCCGGCGACGCTGCAGCCGGGGCCGGCCCTGAACACGGGGACCCAGATCGGCGAGTGCCTGCGCTACGGGACCGAGGGCTGGCGCCCCGTGGGCGGCGGCCTCACCCTGTCGGCCTGTGTCCAGACCCTGTTCGCCGGCCGCTGCCAGCGCCCGGGCGAGGCCCTCTATGGCCGCTGGGGCGGCCAGAGCCTGCGGCTGGTGCCCGGCCGGGTGGAGACCTCCGGCGACAACAAGGATTTCCGCACCCTGGTCGAGCAGAGCCGCGACTGCTCGATCCCCCCGTAGTGAGGACCGCCATGACCCGCCTCGCCCCGATGGCCGCCGCCGCTGCAGTCCTGACCCTGGCGGGATGCGGCGCCCATCTGGAGGCGCCCAGCGATCCGGGCGTCTGCTGGCACATGGTCCAGACGAACGACGGCGGGTTCCGCTTCAACAAGCTGGCCGACCACCAGCCGAACCTTGAGAACTGCGCCGCGCGGCTGGAGTACATGCGGCTCAACTTCGGCCGGCTGGGCTTGCGCGAGGATCAGGTGATTGGGGCCTACCAGGGGCAGTTCCTGTTCCTGCAGAGGGAGGGGGTCTTCACCGCCCGTAACCTGGAGACCACCCGATACCTCGCCCTGGTGCGGACAGGCGACGGACGGCTGGCCATACCCGGCGCCATCAAGCAACAATAGGAACGGCCGACGACTCGGGCCGGGTTGACTCGCCAGCCGCGAGCGGCCAGAACATTACCGGAACATTAAGATTTTAGGGAGCCGCAAGCATGGCCGGCAGCGTCAACAAGGTGATCCTGGTCGGCAACCTCGGTAAGGACCCCGAGATCCGCACCCTGAATTCGGGCGACCGGGTCGCCAATCTGCGCATCGCCACTTCGGAGAGCTGGCGCGACAAGGCCTCGGGCGAGCGCAAGGAAAAGACCGAATGGCACTCGGTGGTGATCTTCAACGAGAACCTCGTGAAGGTGGCCGAGAACTATCTGAAGAAGGGTTCGACGGTCTATATCGAGGGCGCGCTCCAGACCCGCAAATACGAGCAGAACGGGGTGGAGAAATACTCCACCGAGATCGTGCTGCAGAAATTCCGGGGCGAGCTGACCATGCTGGGCGGCCGCGGCGGCGGGGCGGAATCGGAGGAGGGCGGCGGCTATAGCCGCGGCGGCGACTTCGGCGGCGGGCGTGCATCTCCGGCTTCGGGCCCCCGCGAGAGCTTCGCCGCCGATCTGGACGACGAGATCCCGTTCTAGGATTTGGGGCGGGATGGACGATCCGACCTCCATCCTCAACTGGCGCCGCCTCGACGCGGCGACCACCACCTCCGGCCAGCCGACGGAAGATCAGTTGGGCGACCTGAAGGCGCTAGGGGTCGGCCATGTGGTCAACCTGGGTCTGCACACCCACGAGAAGGCCCTCTCCGACGAGGCCGCGGCCGTCGAGCGCCTGGGTATGCGCTATTTCCACATGCCGGTCGATTTCGCCCGTCCGACCCGACAGGACCTCGACGCCTTCGCGGCGTTGATGCAGCGGCTGGAGGGCGAGACCGTCCACGTCCATTGCATCATGAACTACCGCGTCTCGGCGTTCTTCTACCGTTACCGGCGGGAGGTGCTGGGGTGGGACGAGGCGCGGGCACGGCCCGATCTGGACGCGGTGTGGACGCCGACCGGAGCCTGGATAGCCTTCGTCGAAGGTCCTTAGGGCCCGGCTATTTCCTGATCTCGCTCGGCAGGTCCACGTCGCAGGGGCTGAACTGCGGCCCCTTGGCCGCCAGGCTCGCGGCCAGGTGGGCGCGGAAAGCGGCGCTCGTCGGATCGACCCGCCAGACGTTGGGCCGCTCGGCGGCAGGCATGTCGGACGCCATCCGCACCTTCAGCATGACGTCGGGATTGGCCGGCGGCTCGCCGATCTGCAGCTTGCGCACCACGTCCAGCCCCGCGACCACCCGGCCGAAAGGCGTGTACTGGCTGTTCAGGGTCGGGAAGGTCTGGCGCATCAGGAAGAACTGGGCCGAGGCGGAATCCGGGTCGTTGGTGCGGGCCATGCCGGCGACGCCGGCGCAGAACAGGCCATAGGCCTTGACCTTGCCGTCGGCGGTCAGCGCCATCAGCTCGTCGGGCTGGCTGGAGATCGCCATCGGGCCGATGAAGCCGACGCTGCCCCCGCTCCCATAGGCCAGGCCCGAGTAGGCCGTCTCGGGCCCGCGGCGGAAGGTGAAGGCGCCCTTCAGCGTCGGCAGGCCGCTTTCGCCGGCGCCGGTGTTGGCCTTGTCTCCGGTCTGGGCCATGAACTCGTCGATCACCCGGAAGAACTTCAGCCCGTCGTAATAGCCCTGGCGCGCCAGGGTCTTGATCCGCTCCACGTGCTCGGGCGACAGGGCGGGGACCAGTTCGACCACGATCCGGCCCTTGCCGGTGTCGATCACCATCAGGTTCTGCGGATCGACCGGCTTCCAGTCGCCGGGGGCGTAGGCCGGCGCGGCCGGCGCCGCAGGCGCGGCGTGCACGGCGACAGGCATGACCGCGCTCAGGGCCAGCGCCAGGGCGCCCGCCCCGTGCGACGACAGTCGAAAGCTCATCTGGCTACCTTTTCCCTCAAGCGCTCGGCCACCGCGGGGGCGACGAAGGGGGTGATATCGCCGCCCAATCTGGCTATTTCCTTGACCAGCCGTGAGGCGATCGCCTGGTGGCGCGGATCGGCCATCAGGAACACGGTCTCGATTTCGCGATTGAGCCGCTGGTTCATTGCGGTCATCTGGAATTCGTATTCGAAGTCGGCCACGGCGCGCAGGCCGCGGATGATGATCTGGGCGCCCACATCCTGGGCGAAGTTCATCAACAGGGTCTCGAAGGGCGCGGCCACGATCTCGGCCCGGTCGGCGAAGGGCGCGGCCTCGCGCATCACCATCTCAACCCGTTCTTCGAGGCTGAACATCGGCGCCTTGTCGCTGTTGACCGCCACCCCGATCACCAGCCGGTCAACCAGCTTCACCGCCCGCCCGATGATGTCGAGGTGGCCGTTGGTGACGGGATCGAAGGTGCCGGGATAGAGGCCGATCCGCTTCTTCATCTCCGCGCTCACGCCTCCGTTTCCCCGGTCCCGGGCGCGTCGGCCTCGCCATCCCCGTCGCCTTCCGCCTCCGCCAGCCGCTCCACCGAGACCACGTGCTCGGTCTCCGAAGTGCGGAAGACGATCACGCCCTGGGTGTTGCGCGCGGCGATGCGGATTTTCGCCACCGGCACCCGGATCAGCTGGCCGCCGTCGGTGACCAGAAGCAGCTGGTCGCCGGCTTCGACCGGGAAGGCGGCCACCAGCCTGCCGCCCTTGCGGGTGAGGTCCTGGGCCAGCAGGCCCTGGCCGCCGCGTCCCGTCCGCCGGAAATCATAGGCCGAGGAGCGCTTGCCGATCCCTTCGGAGGACAGGGTCAGGATGGTCTGCTCCGCCGCGCCGAGCTCGATGAACCGTTCAGGGCTGAGCTGGGCCTCGCCGGTGGTCTCGTCCTCGTCGTCCTCCGTAGCGGCGCCGCCGTCTTCGGCTTCCTCTCCGGCCGCCCGGGCCAGGGCGCGGGACTGTTTCAGGTAGGCGGTCCGCTCTTCGGGGGTCGCCGCCACCGCCATCAGTATGGCCATGGAGATGACGCTGTCGCCCTCGGCCAGGCGGATGCCGCGCACACCGGTGGATTCGCGCCCGGCGAACACCCGGACCTCGCCCACCGAGAAGCGGATGGCGCGGCCCAGGGCAGTGGTCAAAAGCACGTCCTGGTCTTCGCTCGCCAACGAGACGCCGACGATGTGCTCGCCCTCGCCCAGCTTCATGGCGATCTTGCCGGCCCGGTTGACGTTGACGAAGTCGCTGAGCTTGTTGCGACGGACGTCGCCGGAGGTGGTGGCGAACACCACGTCCAGCCGTTCCCAGCTGGCCTCATCCTCGGGCAAGGGCAGGATCGAGGTGATCCCTTCGCCCTGTTCGAGCGGCAACAGATTGATGAAGGCCTTGCCGCGGGAGTTGGGGTCGCCCTGCGGCAGGCGCCAGACCTTGAGCTTGTAAACCTTGCCCTCGGAGGAGAAGAACAGCACCGGCGCGTGGGTCGAGGCGGAGAACACCCGGGTGACCGCGTCCTCGTCCTTGGTGCGCATGCCCGAGCGGCCTTTGCCGCCGTGGGCCTGGGTCCGATAGGCCGACAGCGGCGTGCGCTTGACGTAGCCGCCATGGGTGACGGTGACCACCATCTCCTCGCGGGGGATCAGGTCCTCGTCCTCGAGGTCGGCGTCGCCGTCGACGATTTGGGTCCGGCGCGGCACGGCGAAGGCGTCGCGCACTTCCACCAGCTCCTCGCGCACGATCCCCATCACCCGTTCGCGGCTGCCCAGGATCTCCAGATAGCCGCGGATCGCCTCGGCCAGTTCGCGCGCCTCGCCGAAGATCTCGTCGCGTCCCAGGCCGGTCAGGCGGGACAGGGTCAGGGCGAGGATGGCGCGGGCCTGCTCGTCGGTCAGCCGGATGCGGTGGCCTTCCAGCACGATCGAGCGCGGGTCGGCGATCAGGTCGACCAGGGCCATCATGTCGCCCGCCGGCCAGTCGCGGCCGATCAGGCGCTCGCGCGCTTCGGCCGGGTCCTTGGACGAGCGGATGATGTGGATGACCTCGTCGATGTTGGCCACGGCGATGGCCAGGCCGACCAAGACGTGGCCGCGGTCGCGGGCCTTGGACAGTTCGTGCTTGGTGCGCCGGACCACAACCTCCTCGCGGAAGTCGAGGAAGATCTGCAGCAGCTCGCGCAGGCCCATCTGCTTCGGCCGGCCATGGTCGAGGGCCAGCATGTTGACCCCGAAGGAGGTCTGCAGCGGCGTGTAGCGATAGAGCTGGTTCAGCACCACGTCGGCCGAGGCGTCCCGCTTCATCTCGATGACGACGCGCATGCCGTCGCGGTCGCTCTCGTCGCGCAGGTCGGAGATGCCCTCGATCCGTTTCTCGCGCACCAGCTCGGCGATGCGCTCGACCATGGCGGCCTTGTTCACCTGATAGGGGATCTCGGTGACGACGATGGCCTCGCGGTCCTTGCGCACGGTCTCGATCGAGGCCTTGCCGCGCATGATCACCGAGCCGCGGCCGGTGACCAGGGCCTGGCGCGCGCCCGACCGGCCGATGATCTCGCCGCCAGTGGGGAAGTCGGGGCCCGGCACGATGTCGAGCAGGCTCTCCAGCAGGATCTCGGGATCGTCGATCAGGGCCAGGCAGGCGTCGACCACCTCGCCCAGATTGTGGGGCGGGATGTTGGTGGCCATGCCGACGGCGATGCCGCCGGCGCCGTTGACCAGCAGGTTGGGGATGCGCGAGGGCAGCACCGCCGGCTCGTGCTCGGAGCCGTCGTAGTTGTCCTGGAAATCGACCGTCGACTTGTCGATGTCGGCCAGCAGCGCCTCGGCTGCCTTGGTCATGCGCGATTCGGTGTAGCGCATCGCCGCCGGCGGATCGTTGTCGACCGAGCCGAAGTTGCCCTGGCCGTCGATCAGCATCAGCCCCATCGAGAAGGGCTGGGCCATGCGCACCATGGCGTCATAGACCGACTGGTCCCCGTGCGGGTGATACTTGCCGATCACGTCGCCGACGGTGCGGGCCGATTTTCGGTAGGCCGCATTGGCGGTGAATCCGTTCTCGTGCATCGAGAACAGGATGCGGCGGTGGACCGGCTTCAGCCCGTCGCGGGCGTCGGGCAGGGCGCGGCTGACGATCACGCTCATGGCGTAGTCGAGGTAGCTGCGGCGCAGCTCGTCCTCGATGGCTATGGGCGCGATATGGCCGCCGCGGCCGCCGTCGTTCGTCGGAATGGGGGCGTCGTCGCTCAAGGGACTAGGTCAGCCTTCGAATGGCAGATGGGAACCGCCCGGAACGGACGGCCGGCGTGGCGAGATCTCTCACCGGAATCGGCGCTGCCGCCGTCCCTGATTGATTAGCATTTGCCAGGATGCAGCGCAAAACCGATTGGCCGTCGGCTCCAGGACAACGGTGGTTCGGCTTCAGTCGCCGTTCGGGCGCCCCCGCATCGCCTTGACCCCCGACCGCCGCGCCTTTCCCTCCAGACGCCTGAGCTTGGAGGAATAGGTCGGCTTGGTCGCCCGCCGCCGGATCGGCCGGACGCCAGCCTTGGCGATCAGCTCCACCAGCCGGGCCTGGGCGTCGGCCCGGTTGCGTTCCTGGGTGCGGAAGCGCTGGGCGGTGATGACGATGACGCCGTCCAGGGTCAGGCGGCTGCCGGCCAGTTTCTGCAGCCGATGGCGCACTTCCTCCGGCAGGGACGGGGAGTTGCGCGCGTCGAAGCGCAACTGCACCGCCGTCGCCACCTTGTTGACGTTCTGGCCGCCCGGGCCGCCGGCGCAGAAGAACCGCTCCTCCAGCTCGTCTTCGCGGATGGACAGGCCGCCTTCGATCTCGATCATCCGCCCCCCTCCATCGGCGCCGGAACCAGTGGGCCTGGTTAAGGTTATAGAGGAACAAGCCCGGAGGAGCCCATGACTCTGACCTATAATGTGGTGCGTCGGCCGGGCGGGTGGGCGGTCGAAGCCGACTCGGCGGTGGTCTGCTGCTATCGCACTCTCGAGCAGGCGATCGCCCAGGCCCGGCAGCTCGGACGCGACGGCTGGGAGACCCAAGGCTTTCCCAGCTTGGTGCAGGTCGAGACCGTCCACGGCGCGATCCGAACGGAAGTCGCCTTCGGCGAGGAGCAACACGCCAATTGAGGCCGGCCGTTAGGCCCCTGGTCACGGTTGCCGGGATAAGACTCCGGCTTTATTCGCCAGAGGTTAGGCCATGCGCACGGTCCTGCGTCTCATCATCGGTTGCGGCTTGGCCGGCGCCTTGGGCGCCTGCGGCCATGCGGTGAACCTGACCCCCCTCGACGGCGGACAGCCGGGCCGGGGCGGCTCCGCCTTCACGGGCGCGCCGCTGATGGTGAAGCTCGACGGCAAGGTCTACCACGGCCGCTGGCGCAACGGCGCCGGGGCGGACGCCCTGCCGATTCCGGTCAACCTCCCCGCGGATGCGCCGATCCAGGTCGGCCGTTTCTATGGCCAACGCGCGGCCGGCGGCTCCGGCGTGGCCGAATTCACCGCCAAGGACGGCTCCAGCCTGGTCTGCCGGTTCCGGTACGAGCGCGGCCAGTTCAGCGGCTCGGGCCTGTGCGAAAGCAATCACGGCCGCACCTTCAGCCTGCTCATCGACTGACCACGGCAAGGCTCCACGGCCTCCTAAACGTCGCAGACCTTTCGCGGCGTGTTGGCTTAGCCGCGGACCCAAGCCTATATATCCTCCAAATTGCGCCGCCGGGCGAGCGTGTGCGCGCTTCGCGCCAAAGGAGTTGTGGTCATGGGTAGCTTGAGCATCTGGCACTGGCTGATCCTGCTGGCGGTGGTCGTCGTGCTGTTCGGCGGTCGCGGCAAGCTGTCGGGAATCATGGGCGACGCCGCCAAGGGCATCAAAGAATTCAGGAATGGGATGAGGGACGAGGAGGCCAAGCCGACCCCTCCGGTCCAGGCCCAGACCCTCCCGCCCGAAACCGTCGAACGCGAGCGCGACAAGGCCTGAGCCGCGCGCTAAGGGCGGCCCGCCGCCGGTCGAACTCCGGCGTTTTCCTTGATCGAGGCGTGAACCATGCTGCCGGAAGCCGGCGCGACCGAACTGATCTTCCTGGCCGCCGTCGCCCTGATCGTGGTCGGCCCAAAGGACCTGCCGGTGCTGATGCGCAAGGTGGGTCAGTGGGTCGCCAAGATGCGCGGCTTGGCGGCTGAATTCCGGTCGAGCTTCGACGAACTGGCGCGCCAGTCCGAACTCGACGAGCTGCGCAAGGAGGTCGAGGCCCTGCGCAACACCCGCATGCCCGACCCCTTGGCCGATCTGCCTTCGACCTTCGACGAGATGAGCGCGGGTCTGGATCCGTCCGGCTTCGCGAACCTGCACGACCCTCACGCCGGCGAGGCGCCCGCGATGACGGCGCTGCCCCCGCAGACGGCCAGGGTCGAGGCGGCGCCGGCCGTCGCCAAGCCTGCCCGCGCGCCGCGCAAGCCCAAGGCGTCCACGCCGACCAGGGCGTCCAAACCCGCGCCGAAGACCAAGGTGGCCACGGACAAGTCCGCCAAGATCGAGTCCGCCGAGGCCAAGCCCCGAGCCCGCCGCCCCGCCGCTTCCGCCGAGGCCAAGGGGTGAGCGAGCCTGAGGACGAAATCGAGGCGTCGCGCGCGCCGCTGATGGAGCATCTGGTCGAGCTGCGGCGGCGGCTGATCGTCTGCGTCATCGCCTTCATGCTCGCCTTCCTGCTCTGCTTCGCCTTTTCGCAGCAGATCTACCTTTGGCTGCTGCGGCCGTTTGAAATGGCCGGCAGCATGGTGGCGGCCCAGAAGCAGGGCGCGCACCATGGCCCGTTCGACCTGCTCAAGGTGGTGCTGGGCCTGATGCCGCCGCCGCCGGGCGCCCAGGCCCTGAAGCTGGTGTTCACCGCGCCGCTGGAGTTCTTCTTCACCAAGATGAAGCTGGCCGGGTTCGGGGCGGTGGTCCTGGCCTTCCCGGTGCTGGCCTCGCAGCTCTACCGCTTCGTCGCCCCCGGCCTTTACAAGCGCGAGAAGCACGCCTTCCTGCCGTTCCTGCTGGCGGCGCCGGTGTTGTTCGTGATGGGGTCGGCCCTGGTCTACTTCATCATGCTGCCGTTCGTGCTGTGGTTCTCCCTGTCGCAGCAGGTCGTCTCCGGCAACATCTCGGTCGAACTCCTGCCCAAGGTGTCGGACTATCTCGATCTGGTGACCAAGCTGCTGCTGGCCTTCGGCCTGTGCTTCCAGTTGCCGGTGGTTCTGTCCCTGGCCGGACTCGCCGGGCTGGTGAAGGCCGAGACCCTGGCCAAGGGCCGGCGCTATGCGGCGGTCGGCATCGTCTTCGTCGCCGCCATCCTCACCCCGCCCGATCCCCTGAGCCAGCTCCTCCTCGCGGTTCCGATCTATCTGCTCTACGAGGTCTCGATCTGGTGCGTCCGCCTGATGGAGATGCGCCGCAAGCGCGACGAAAGCCGGGATCTGACCACAAGCTGATCCCGTCGTCCCTCTCCTCGATGGTAAGGGGAGGGCGGGCTTGGCGCCCCCCGCGGCGCGCCTTAAGAGATGCCGCTCCGGATCCGTAGCGGCGCTTCTCCTCCATGCACGACGTCAAGACCATTCGCGACGATCCCGAGGCCTATGCGCGCGGCTGGCGTCTGCGCGGGCTCGAGGACGCGCCGGCGACGGTCGAGCTGATCGTGGACACCGACCGGCGGCTGCGGGCCGCCCAAACCGCCCTGCAGACCGTCCAGTCCCGCCGCAACGAAGCCTCCAAGCTGATCGGCGCGGCCAAGGCGCGCAAGGACGAGGCCGGCGCCGCCGAACTGATGGCGGAAGTCGAGGCCCTGAAGGGCGACATGGCCCGCCTGTTCGAGGAGGAGGGGAGCCTCGGCCGCCGGTTGAAGGAGATCCTCGCCGCCCTGCCCAACCTCGCCGCCGAGGATGTGCCCGAGGGCGCGGACGAACACGGCAACGTCGAGCAGCGCCGCTGGGGCAGCGTCAAGGACCTGCCCGCCGGCCGGCTCAACGCCACACCCAAGGATCACGTCACCCTGGGCGAGCCCCTGGGCATGGATTTCGAGTCCGCCGCCCGCATGTCCGGGTCCCGCTTCGTGGCCCTGAAGGGGCCGATGGCGCGGCTGGAGCGGGCGCTCGGCCAGTTCATGCTGGACCTGCACACCACCGAGTTCGGCTATTCGGAGGTCTCGCCGCCCCTGCTGGTGCGCGACGAGGCCGTGTTCGGCACCGGCCAACTGCCCAAGTTTAAGGACGACCTGTTCAGCGTCGGGCACCTGGATTGGGACGAGATCTACGCCGCTCAGGCCGCCGAACTGGCGCGGCGGTTGGGCGCCCTGCAGGCCACCGACGGGCCGGACGCGGTGGCGCGGCTGAATTTCGAGGCGGCCACCGCCGTGCTCGACCAGATCCGCACCGGCGGCTTTTCCGAACGCAAGTGGCTGATCCCCACGGCCGAGGTGTCGCTGACCAATCTGGTGCGCGAGCAGATCCTGCCCGAGGAGGAGCTGCCCCTGCGCATGACCGCGCTTACCCCCAGCTTCCGCTCGGAAGCCGGGGCGTCTGGACGCGACACCCGCGGGATGATCCGCCAGCACCAGTTCTACAAGGTCGAGCTGGTCTCGATCACCACGCCCGAACAGTCGGCCGCCGAGCACGAGCGCATGACCGCCTGCGCCGAGGCGGTGCTGCAGCGGCTGGGCCTGGCCTATCGCACCATGCTGCTCTGCACCGGCGACATGGGCTTCTCCGCCAGCCGGACCTATGACCTCGAGGTCTGGCTGCCGTCGCAGAACGCCTACCGCGAGATCAGCTCCTGCTCGACCTGCGGCGACTTCCAGGCCCGCCGGATGGACGCCCGCAGCCGCAAGGCCGGCGAGAAGGGCGCCCGCTTCGTCCACACCCTGAACGGTTCCGGCCTCGCCGTCGGCCGCACCCTGGTGGCGATCCTGGAGAATTACCAGGACGAGGCCGGCCGCATCGCCGTCCCCGCCGTCCTCCAGCCCTACATGGGCGGCCAGACCCATCTGGAGCCGGGGACGTGAGGGTCCTCCTCACCAACGACGACGGGATCGCCGCCGAAGGTCTCGCGGTCCTGGAGAAGATCGCCGCCGAACTGTCGGACGACGTTTGGGTTTGCGCCCCCGAGATCGAGCAGTCGGGCGCCAGCCGGGCGCTGACCCTGACCTCGCCGGTCCGGGTGCGCCGCGTCGGCCCGCGGCGTTTCGCCGTGTCCGGAACGCCCACCGATTGCGTGATGCTGGCGGTGACCGAGCTGATCGGCGGAGCGCGGCCCGACCTCGTCCTGTCTGGCGTCAACCGAGGCCAGAACCTCGGCGAGGACGTCACCATGTCCGGCACCGTGGCCGCGGCCATCCAGGGGATGATGATGGGCATCCCCTCCATCGCCCTGTCCCAGGCGATCGCCAGCTTCCACGACGACTTCGAGGCAGCCTTCGAAACGGCCGGCGCCTTCGCCCCCGGACTTATCGCCCGCCTGATCGAGATCGGCTGGCCGGCGGACGTGGTGATGAACCTCAACTTCCCCGACCTGCCCGAGGGACAGGTCACGGCGGTGGAGGTGACCGCCCAGGGCCGGCGCGACGTCGTGCACATGAACGCCGAGCGCCGGACCGACCGGCGCGGGCGCGACTATTACTGGATGGGTTTCGACGAGCCTCCGTTCGCCCCGGCCCCGGGCGTCGACCTGACCGCCGTCGCGGAGGGCCGGATTTCGGTCACGCCCTTGCATATCGACCTCACCCATGCGCCGACCATCCATGCCCTGAAGGGGCTGTTGGGCGGGCCGCCGCCGCAGCTGCCGGTGTGCGCGGAGGTCAAGGCCTGATGGCCAAGCCGGAATCCGAAGAGTCCGAGACCCGCCGCGCCAAGCTGGTGCTGGGACTGCGTTCGGGCGGGGTGACCGACCCCAAGGTGTTGAACGCCATCGAGCAGACCCCGCGGGATCTTTTCGTGCCCGATCTGTTCAACGAGCGGTCGTGGGAGGATTCGGCCCTGCCCATCGCCTGCGGCCAGACCATCAGCCAGCCGCTGATCGTCGGGCTGATGACCCAGGCGCTGAGCCTGGAGGGGCGTTCCCGCGTGCTGGAGATCGGCACCGGCTCGGGCTACCAGACCGCGATCCTCGCGCGCATCGCCCGCTACGTCTATTCGATCGAGCGCTATCGCACCTTGCTGGGCGAGGCGGAGAAGCGGCTGAAGACCCTCGGTTTCATGAATGTGATCACCCGCTTCGGCGATGGCGGCGAGGGCTGGCCCGAACAGGCCCCCTTCGACCGCATCATGGTCACCGCCGCCATGTCGGAGGAGCCGACCTTGCTCCTGTCCCAACTCAAGCCCAAGGGCGTGCTGGTGGCGCCTATCGGCAAGGGCCCGGTCCAGGTGCTGCGGCGCTACGCCGGGGACGGCAAGGGCGGGTTCCGCCAGGACAGCCTGGGGGACGTCCGTTTCGTCCCGCTGCTTGATGGCGTGGCCCGCGAACTTTAGGGTTCTCGTCATCTCTTATGGCTAACGGAGTCGGAGCGGCCGACACTGGGGCGCGGGGCGGGCGATTCCCCCGGAGCGTTAACCACGCGCCGGCGACCTGAGTGTAGGAAGTGGGATGACACCCTTTGGACTGAAGCGAGCGAGCCTGTCTTGCGCGGCCCTTGGGCTGGCGCTGGGCCTTGCCGCCTGCGTCGGCGAGCCGCGATATCCCGTACGGATCGACACTCCCGCCCCGCCGCCGGCCGCGCCCGCGCCGGCGCCCAGGCCTCCGCCGCCGCCGCCTCCGCCGCCGCGAGATCCGGACGCGCCCACCGCCGCGCCCTCGGTTCCGGTGCAGTCCGCTCCCCTGCCGCCGGTGGGGCGGCCGATCTCCCGCGCCGCGCCTGCGGCCCCGGGGCCCGGGCCCGCCGTCTCCGGCAGTCAGCCCAGCCCGTGGGTCCAGCCGGCTCTTGTCGCGGACCTGCCCGGATCGGTCACCGTCGGCCGAACCGAAACCCTGTTCGACGTGGCCGAGCGGGTGCGGACACCGGTCCGGGCCCTGATCGAGATCAACCAGCTGCAGCCGCCCTACAACCTGGCTCCTGGCACGGTGCTGAAAATCCCGCCGCCGCTGTTCTACACGGTGGGGGACGGCGACACCCTGTTCGGCATCGCCCGGCGGTTCAACATCGACGCGCGAAGCCTCGCCAATCTGAACGGGATCCAGCTGGAGACCCCGATCCGTCGTGGCCAGCGCATCGCCCTGCCGTCCCTCGCCCGCGACCAGGGCGCCAACCTCCAGGCCGCCGGCGCCTCGCCGCCAGGCTCGGGAGGCGTGCGCACCGCGCTGGCCACGCCCACGCCTACGCGCCCGCCTCGCCCGGCTACCCCCGGCGCCGCGCCGCTCCCCGCCGCGCCCGGTCCGGCGATCGAGACGGGCCCGGCGGAGCCAGCCGGGCCCACCGACGCCCAGGTCGCCGCCGCCGGCAAGGGCCGGTTCTCCTGGCCGGTGAAGGGCGACGTGCTCTCGACGTTCGGCCCCAAGGGGCCCGGCCAGCGCAACGACGGTCTCAACATCGCCGCCGGCGCCGGGGACGCCATCCATGCCGCGGCGGCGGGCGAGGTGGTGTTCGCGGGCGACCTGCCCGGGTTCGGCAACCTGGTGCTGATCAAGCACACGGGCGGCTTCGTCACCGCCTACGCCCACATGTCCAAGATCGAGGTGAAGATGCGCGACACCGTCGCCCAGGGCCAGGAGGTCGGCCTCGCCGGCCAGACCGGCCAGGTCGACCGGCCCCAGCTGCATTTCGAGATCCGCTACGCCGCCAATCCCCGCGACAAGGCCCGGCCGGTGGATCCGTCGCTGCTGCTGCCGGGGGCCGGGTAGACCCGGCTCAGATCGGCAGTGGTTTTCCCAGTTCCCCGGCCAGATCGCGGACGAACTGGAACGCCACCCGGCCGGAGCGACCACCGCGTCCCTGGGCCCACTGCAGCGCCTTCATTTCCAGGCCGGGGGTCTGCAGGCCGAACCGCTCCGCATAGCCGGCCACCGCCGCCAGATAGGCCGGCTGGTCCATCGGCGGGAAGCCGATCCACAGGCCGAACCGGTCGGAGGCCGAGATGGTCTCCTCCGCCTCCTCGGCCAGGGCCAGCAGGCCCTTGGACTCGTCATGGCCACGCGGCATCAGGTGGCGCCGATTGGAGGTGGCCACGAACAGCACATTGTCCGGCGGGCCGGAGACTCCGCCCTCCAGAGCCGATTTCAACGTCTTGGCCGCCGAGGCGCCTTCCTCGAACGACAGGTCGTCGCAGAACACCATGAACCGCTCGGGCCGCCCGCGCAGCTTGGCGAACAGGTCCGGCAGGTGGGCGATGGCGTCGCGGTCTATCTCCACCAGCCGCAGGCCGGGGGCCTCGGTATTGGCCAGCGCCATGAAGGCGGCCTTGACCAGGGAGCTCTTGCCCGCTCCCCGCGATCCCCACAGCAGGGCGTGGTTGGAGGGCAGGCCGCCGGCGAAGCGACGCAGGTTCTGCACGAACTGGCGCTTCTGCTCGTCGATGCCGATCAACAGGTCCAGGGCCAGGCCGTAGTCGGGGGCGGGGCGGAAGCCGCCTACGGCGGCGTCGTAGTGCTGCAGTCGCGCGGCGGCGAAGTCCGGCGCTGGCGGCGCCGGCGGGGCCAGGCGCTCCAGGGCCGCGGCGATGCGGGCCGCAAGATCGATAAGCGTGGGGGCGGACTCGGCGGTCATGCGCCTGTCCTAATCGGCGCCGGGACGCATTGCAAAAGCGGCGCGTTGCCAATCGGCGATGCAGCGCATAGCTTCCGCCGACTTTCGCGGCCGGCCTCCCGGCGCGCGCCCAGATGTATGAGAGCGCCCAATGTTCGCCACCCCCGCCTTCGCCCAGACCGCCGCCGGTACGGCCGGCGGCGGATTCGACATCGCCCAGCTGCAGACCTTCGGCCTGCCCATCCTGCTGGTGATCCTGTTCTACTTCATGATCCTGCGGCCGCAGCAGAAGCGGGCCAAGGACCACCAGGCCATGATCATGGCGGTCAAGCGCGGCGACACCGTGGTGATGTCCTCGGGCATGATCGGCAAGGTGACCAAGGTCGAGGACGCCGAGGTCCAGGTCGAGATCGCGCCTGGCGTCAATGTGAAGGTGGTCAAGTCGACCCTTTCGGACGTGCGCACCCGCGGCGAACCCGCCGCCAACGACGCCAAGTCCTGAGCCGCGCAGGGGTCCGGGTTCCAGCATGATCCAGCTCAGGCGTTGGAAGGTCGTCCTCGTCGTCCTGGCGACGCTGTTCGGCATCGTCTTCACCTTGCCGAACCTGCTGCCGGCGTCGGTCACCCAGTCCTGGCCGGCGATCCTGAGCCAGAAGCTGAACCTGGGGCTCGACCTGCAGGGCGGCTCCTACCTTCTGCTCGAGGTCGACACGGCGGCCTTGCAGAAGGAGACGCTGAACAACCTGGTCGAGGATGTCCGCCGCGACCTTCAGACCGCCCAGATCCCGTTCACCGGCCTGGCCGTGGCCAACGGCGCCGTCGGCGTGCGCATCACAGACCCCAGCCAGGCGCCGGCCGCCTATAACACCCTGGCCAAGCTGGCCCAGCCCCTGCCCGGCGCGGCGACGGGGCGCGACCTCACGGTCACCCGTTCGGACCAGATCATCACCCTGACCCCCGTCCCCGAGGCGCAGAAGGCCGCCGCCGCCAAGGCGGTGGACCAATCCATCGAGATCGTCCGCCGCCGCATCGACCAGCTGGGCACCCGCGAGCCGACCATCGTCCGCCAGGGCGCCGACCGGATCGTCGTCCAGGCCCCGGGGGAGAGCGACCCGGAACGGCTGAAGCGGGTGATCGGCCAGACCGCCAAGCTGACCTTCCAGATGCTGGACGAGACGGTTCCGCCCGATCAGGTCGCCGCCGGCCGGATCCCGCCCCAGGACGAGCTGCTGGACCAGCCGAACACCCCGAGCGAACCCAAGGTGCTGGTGCAGCGCCGGGTGCTGGTCTCCGGCGACCAACTGGTCACCGCCGGCGCCTCCTTCGACCAGTACAACCGTCCGGTGGTCTCTTTCCGTTTCAACGGGGTCGGCGCCCGCCGGTTCGGCGACGCCACCACCCAGAACGTCAAGCGCCGCTTCGCCATCGTCCTCGACGGCAAGGTGCTGTCCGCTCCGGTGATCAACGAGCCGATCACCGGCGGCTCGGGCCAGATCAGCGGCAACTTCACCACCGAGTCCGCCAACGACCTGGCCCTGCTGCTCCGCGCCGGCGCCCTGCCGGCCCCGCTGAAGGTGGAGGAGCAGCGCACCGTCGGCGCCGAACTCGGGGCCGATTCGGTCCGCGCCGGCGCTTTCTCCCTCGGCATCGGGGCGGTGGCGATCTTCATCTTCATCATCCTGGCCTACGGCCTGTTCGGGGTGTTCGCGGCCATCGCCCTGGTGGTCAATGTGCTGATGCTGGTGGCCACCCTGACGGCGACCCAGGCGACCCTGACCCTGCCCGGCATCGCCGGCCTGATCCTCACCCTGGCGGTGGCGGTCGACGCCAATGTGCTGATCTACGAGCGGATGCGCGACGAGGCCCGCGAGGGGCGGCCGCCGCTGATGGCCCTCGACAACGGCTACAGGCGGGCGATGGTCTCGATCTTCGACGCCAACGTCACCACCCTGATCTCGGCGGTGATCATGTTCAGCCTCGGCGCCGGCCCGGTGAAGGGCTTCGCCTGGACCTTGGGCGTCGGGGTGCTGACCTCCCTGTTCACCGCCCTGCTCATAACCCAGGTGCTGATCGGCTGGTGGTTCAAGGCCACCCGGCCCAAACAGCTTCCGATCTGAGGTGACCGCCATGCGCTGGCCGCTGATCCGCTTTCTGCCGAGCCATACCCACTTCGACTTCGTGAAGTGGGCGCCGTTCGCCGCCGTGCTCTCGACCCTGTGCATCGTCGGGTCGATCTTCTCCTTCGTCACCCATGGGCTGAACCTCGGCATCGACTTCGCCGGCGGCACCATGATCGAGGTGGTCACGCCGGGGGCCGCGCCCCTGGCCGCCTTGCGCACTGACCTATTGCAGATCGGGGTCCACGATCCCCAGGTGCAGGGCTTCGGCGCGCCCAACTCCGCCCTGCTGCGCTTCAAGCCGGCGGAGAACGTATCGGCGGTCGATAGCGTCGCCTTGGTGCGCCAGCGGCTGTCCGCCCGGGTTCCGGGCATTCAGTTCAAGAGCATCACCGTGGTGGGGCCGAAGGTCTCGGGCGAGCTGTTCCGCTCCGGCTTCATCGCCCTGGCCATCGCCATCGGCCTGATGCTCCTCTACATCTGGTTCCGCTTCCAGCTGCAGTTCGGTTTCGGCGCGGTGGTCGCCATCGCCCACGACATCTTCCTCACCATCGGCGTCCTCTCGGTGCTGCAGATCGAGTTCTCCATGACCTCGATCGCGGCCCTTTTGACGGTGATCGGCTATTCGATGAACGAGAAGGTGATCACCTTCGACCGGCTGCGGGAGAACCTGGGCAAGTACCGCAAGACGCCCCTGCGCGAGGTGATCAACCTGTCGGAGAACGAGCGGCTGTCGCGGACCATGATCACCGGCACCACCGCCATCCTGGCCCTGGTCGGCGCCCTGTTCCTGGGCGGCCCGGCCCTGTTCCCCCTGGTCTTCACCATGGTGTTCGGCATCATCATCGGCACCTATTCGTCGATCTATGTCGCCCTTCCGGTGATCCTGCTGTGGGGCGTCAACCGCGACGCCGGCGAGGCGGCCCCGCTGAAGTCGGCGACGCAGAGGCCTTAGGCTTATGTTGCGCGAGCCGCCGGCCATCGAGGCCTATGGCGGCGGCGGTTTCCGCGTGGCCGGCCGGCGGGTCGAGGGGTCGATCCTGATCCTCGACGACGTGGTTGAGACCTGGCCGGTGGCTCGTCTGGCCGACCTGGCGCCCCAGCACTTCGAGGCGGTCCTGGCCGCCGGTCCCGCCGTGGCGGAGTTCGTGCTGCTGGGCCTCGGTCCGGCCATGGCCCCGCCCCCCCGCACGGTCCGCGAGGCCCTGGCCGCCGCTGGACTGGGCCTGGAGGTGATGGACACGCCCGCCGCCTGCCGGCTCTACAACGTCCTCGCCCGCGAGGGCCGCCGGATCGCTGCGGCCCTGATCGCGGTGTGAGCGCCGACCCTTCCCCAATCCAGCTTTTCAGGGTGGGGAAGAGTTTGAAGTCCCCCGTCCTTCCGAATTGCCAGGGCGGCCCGAAGGGCCCTATGGTTCGCGCCGCACGGGGCTTGGGCCCGGAAGCCAAATGGGGGGCGTGATGGCTGGTCTGCTTTCGAATTTCCGCAACACGATGGCCGTCAGTCTGGCGATCTCGCTGTTGTTCATCATCGGCTACGGCGTCCACCATCCGGGCGGCTTCGACGTGATCTTCTTCCAGGCCCTGTTCCGCTGGATCCACGTGGTGTGCGGCATCCTGTGGATCGGCCTGCTGTACTATTTCAACTTCGTCCAGATCCGCATGATGCCGGCGATCCCGGCCGAGCTGAAGCCGGCGGTGTCCAAGTACATCGCGCCGGAAGCCCTGTTCTGGTTCCGCTGGGCCGCCCTGTTCACCGTCCTGGCCGGGCTCGGCATCGCCGTCCTGCGCGGCTACGTCATGGAGGCCCTGACCTTCGGCTTCTGGCACGGCCTCGATCCGGTGCTCGACCGCCAGTACATGCTGCTGGGCGTGGGCATGTGGCTGGGCCTGATCATGTTCTTCAACGTCTGGGCGCTGATCTGGCCGAACCAGAAGGTCGCCCTGGGCATCGTCGACGCCGACGCCGACGCCAAGGCCAAGGCGGCCCGCACGGCCATGTTGTTCTCGCGCGTGAACGTCCTGTTGTCCCTGCCCATGCTGACCGCCATGGCCATGAACCAGACCCTGTTCGGCTGATCCGACTTGCGATCATCCCGGGCAGGCTTTAGCCGCTGCCCGGGATGACCCTTTCTCCCGACCTCGACGCCGCTGTCCGCAAGGCGGACCCCGACCGATGGCAGGCGGCCCGTTTCGTGGCCGACCCCGCGCGTCGCGGCGACCTGGTCGCCCTCTACGCATTCAACGACGAACTGGCGCGGGTGGCCGAGCAGGTGTCGACGCCGATGATCGGCGACATCCGCCTGGCCTGGTGGCGCGAGGGGGCGGAAGCCGTCGTGACCGGCGAGCCCATGCGGGCGCACCCGGTGCTGCAGGCGCTGGTCCCGGCAGCCGGCCGGCTGGACCTCGGGTTGCTGGAGGCGATGATCCAGGCCCGCGCCGCCGACCTGGACCCCGAGCCCTTCGCCGACGAGGCGGCGCTGGTCGCTTATATCGACGGGACCGCCGGCGCCCTGATGGCCGCCGCCGCCCGCCTGCTCGACCCCGCGGCCGGCGCCGCTCAGCTGACTTCGGCTGCGCGGGCTTGGGGCTGGGCTGGGTTGTGGCGCGCGGGGCCGGCGCTGGCGGCCCGGGGCCGCCGCTGGACCCCGCTCAACTGGGGGGAGGCGAACGAGGCTGAGATCGGCGCTCACGTCGGCCATCGGGTCGCCGAGGCGCTCAAGGCCTCGCGGAACGAGCTGGCGGACTTGCGGGTGGCGGCGTTCCCGGCCGTGGCCTATGCGACGCTTGCCGGGCCGTACGCACGGGGGCGTCAGCCGAGCGACCTCGAAAAGCAGTTCCGGCTGTTGGCGGCGGTGGTGAAGGGACGCCTCTAGGCCGCGCCGGCGAGGCTCTCCTGCGTCAGCCACCCGTCCAGCTCCTCCAGGGCCCGCACCGACATCATCCGCTTCTTCGCCCGGCCCCGTTCGGTGGGGGAGAGTTTGCGGCCGTCCTCGGACTTGCGCGGGCCCTCCAGCGGCGGCAGCAGGCCATAGTTGATGTTCATCGGCTGGAACGAACCCTTGCCGCCCTCGATATGCCCGCCGGTGATGTGGGCGATCAGGGCCCCGAGCGCCGTGGCCGGCGGCGGAGGCGGCAGGGCGCGCCCCAAGGCCTCGGCGGCGGCGAAGCGGCCGGCCATCAGGCCCACCGCCGCGCTTTCGATATAGCCCTCGACCCCGGTGAGCTGGCCGGCGAAGCGCAGGCGAGGCTGGGCTTTGAGCCGCAGGGACGCATCCAGCAGGCGCGGACTGTTGAGGAAGGTGTTGCGGTGAAGCCCCCCCAGCCGGGCGAACTGGGCGTTCTCCAGCCCCGGAATGGTGCGGAACACCTCCACCTGGGCGGCATGCTTCAACTTGGTCTGGAAGCCGACCAGATTGTAGAGCGTGCCCAGGGCGTTGTCCTGGCGCAGTTGCACCACCGCATAGGCCTTGACCTCAGGCTGGTGCGGGTTGGTCAGGCCCACCGGCTTCATCGGTCCATGGCGCAAGGTTTCGCGCCCGCGCTCGGCCATCACCTCGATCGGCAGGCAGCCGTCGAAATAGGGCGTGTCCTTCTCCCAATCGCGGAACTCGGCCTTGGGGCCGTCGATCAGGGCCTGGACGAAGGCGTCGTACTGGTCCTTGTCCATCGGGCAGTTGATGTAGGCGGCCGCGTCCCCGCCCGGCCCTTCCTTGTCGTAGCGCGACTGCCGCCAGGCCCGGGCCATGTCGATGGATTCGGCGTGGACGATGGGGGCGATGGCGTCGAAGAAGGCGAGGGACTCTTCGCCAGTCAGGGCGAGGATGGCGGTGCTGAGGGCGGGGGAGGTGAGGGGGCCGGTGGCCACCACCACCTGGGTCCAGTCCGGCGGCGGCAGGCCCGCCACCTCGCCCTCCACCACGGTCACCAGGGGATGGGCGCGCAGCCGGGCGGTGACCAGGTCGGAAAAGGCGTTGCGGTCCACCGCCAGCGCTCCTCCGGCGGGCACCTGGGACGCGTCGCCCGAGGCCATGATCAGGGAATCGCAGCGACGCATTTCGGCGTGCAACAGTCCGACCGCATTGTGCTCCCAGTCGTCTGACCGGAACGAATTGGAACAGACCAGTTCCGCGAAGCCGCCGGTGTGGTGGACGGGGGTGGACTGGCCGGGGCGCATCTCGTGCAGCAGGACGCGAACGCCGGCCTGGGCGATCTGCCAGGCGGCTTCGGAGCCCGCGAGGCCTGCGCCGATAACATGGATAGGAGTCATGAGCCTGTCTTAGCCCGAGCGGCCCGTCCCTTGCGAGGGGCAAGCGGAATCGGGACGCGCGACCCGTTGTGGAACAGCGTCCGCGGGAGAGCGTGGAACCATGGGTGTTCGGCAGCCGACGGCGTTCGAGGCGGTTCGGGACGGGCTCGAGTTCACCCGCTCGGCCTGGCGAAGCGCCGGCCTGATCCAGCTTTTCGCGGCGACGGGGATCGCCCTCCTGTTCATCGGCGTCCGCGCTCCGCTGGAGCCGGGGACGGCGGACCGGCTGTCACGGCTCGGTCTGGCGATCAGTCTCCTCGCCTGGGCGCCCCTGTGGGGGACCCTGCACCGCCTGGCCCTGGGCGGGGCGGCGGCCCGGCGGGTCCGCATCGGCGGGCTGCAGTTCGACATGACCGCGTTGCGCCTGCTGGTCCTGGGCTGGGGCGCCTGGGCGGCGATGCTGTTTTCGCTCCTGCCGCTGGTGGCGATCTCGGCCCTGGTGTTCATCCTGTTCCACGGCTTCGGCATGGTCCGCCTGGGGCCTTTCGGCGATATCCAGATCTCGTTCCTGATCGCCGCCCTGGTCTGGCTCGCGGGCATGGCCGCCCTGGGCTACCTCGCCGCCAGAATGGCCTTCGCCCCGGCGGCCAGCGTCAGCCGGCGCCGCCTGACGATCGCCGAGGCCTGGCCCCTGACCGAGGGGCGGGTGACGTTCATCGCCAGGACCTGGGCCCTGGCCCAGGCGCCGGCCCTGTTGTGCCTGGCCCTGCTGCTCCTGACCGACTCCCTGGAACTGCTGGACGAGGCGGCGCGGGCCAGCCGCTGGCCCATGTCCGACGCCATCCTCGGCGGCGCCGTCCTCGGCTTCATCGCCGCCTTCGTCCACGCCCCCCTGACCGCGGGCGTGCTGGGCCTGCTCTATCGCCGTCATCGGGCGGAGCGCGCCGCAGCCGCCGCGCCCGCGCCGCCGTCCCCCCTGGATCGCTGGGCTTCGCTGTCCCACCGCTCGTCTTTCATCCTGCGGGGCGCTATCGCCAGGGCGGAGCAACGGCTAGATCAGCGCGCATGAGGTTCTCCGCCACAGACGCCGCCTTCGATGGCTTCCGGGTCACCCGCCGCCACCCTGTCGCCGTCCTGGCCTGGGCGGCGGTGATGTTCGCCGCCAACATCGTCTCCGGTCTCGCCGTCGGCGTGCTCGCCGGCCCCGCCTGGGCCCAGTTCGAGACCGTCGCCACCAGCGCGGCCCCGGACCCGGCCCTGACCCTGCAGTTGATGGGCAAGGTCGCGCCCGCGGCCCTGGTGTCGATGGCGATCCAGGTGGTCGGCGCCGCGGTGGTCAACGCTTCGGTCCTGCGCGCCCTGTTGCGCCCCCAGCGCCGTGCGGTCCTGGGGTTCGGGCGGGACGAGGCGCGGGTGATTGGCCTCCTGGCCCTGTTCGTCGTGGTCAGCATGCTGTCGACCGTGGCCCTGTCGATCGTGTTCGGCCTCCTGGGCGGGGTCCTGGGGCCCGCCGCCCTAGGCCTCGCGCCCATCGCCAGCCTGGCGGTCCTGCTGGTCCTGACCATGCGCCTGTCGCTGGCGGGGCCCATGACCATCGCCGAGCACCGGTTCCGGTTCCGGGAATCCTGGCCCGAGACCAAACCATGGTTCTGGCCGCTGCTGGGCGCCGAGGCCCTGGCCGCCGCCCTGGCCCTGGTGGTGGTGTTCCTGGCCCACATGGTCTTCGTCGCCGCCACCGGCGCGGTCGTGGTCGGCGCCGGCGGCGCCCTGACCGATCTCGCAGCCATGTTCAGTCCCGACTTCAGTTCGGTCGACAAGCTGATGCGGCCCCTGTCCTTGCTGTACCTGGCCTTCGCCTCGGTGCTCTACGCCCTGGTGCTGATCATCCTGATCGCCCCCCCGGTGGAGCTTTACCGCCACCTGCACGGCGGCGAGACCGACGCCGACCCGGCGTGACGAGGGGCTTTTCGACAAGAGAACTTTATGTGAACATCCCTTGACGCCGAACGGGCGTGAAATAGCGGGGGGCGCTCGTGGGGAAGGTTCCGGTGATGGCTGCGGTCAAGGCGGCCAACGAATTCCGCCGTCGGCATACCGGCGACGCCGTCGGCGCGCTTCTGTTCGCTCTGGCGGGGGCGCTGTTGTCGGCGCTCGGCCAGGAGTCGCACCGGGCCGTGGTCCAGACGGTCGGCGTCCTGATCCAGCTCGCTGGTGGGCTGATGGCGGCCGGAGCGCTGATGCGACTGGCGTTCGCTGACGAACATCCCGGCGAGGCGGTGTTTCGCCCCGGTCGCTTCGGACTGCAGTGGGGCGCGCCGGAGTGGCGGCTGCTGGGCGCGGGGGTGCTTCTCGGCTTAATCTGCTCGCTGGCCTTCCTGGCGGCCATGGTCGTGGGCTTCGGCTTTGGAGCGGCCCTCGGCTTTTGGCTGGCCGAAGGGCGCGACAGCGTCATCACCATCGCCGTGGAATGGGGGATCGGGCTCGGCTTCCTCGGCGCTTTCTATGTCGGCATCCGGCTGATCCTCAGCGCGCCGGCCACGATCTCGCTGCAACGGGTCACGGTGCTGAAGGTTTGGCCCCTCACCCGGGGTCAGGTTTGGCCGATCCTCGCGGCGGTCGCCCTGATCGTCCTCATTCTCTTCGCCGTCGCCATGCTTCCGTTATTGCTCAGCGCCGTCGCGGTTGCGGCCGTGGTGTGGGCGAGCCACGGCGATCGCGAGATGGCGGGGCTGCTGGGCGCGCTTATCGGCACGCTTGTCGCCGGCCTGGTTGTGAACTTCGGTCAGATACCGCTTCTGGTCGGGCTCTACGCCCATCTCTACAGAGGCCTGCGTCCCGCCGCCGACGCCGGCCAAGGCGGACATTTCCCCCAACAGGGGAATCTCTGAAGCCTTACGCCCGCTTCCGCTTCAGCCCGGCCACCCGCTCGCGTCGGCGCGCCTCATGTCGGTCGAGGAGCTGCTTGAGGTAGCGGCCGGTCCAGCTGTCCGGGTCCTTGGCCACCTGTTCCGGCGCGCCCGTGGCCACGATCAACCCGCCGCCGTCTCCGCCCTCGGGGCCGAAGTCGAGCAGCCAGTCGGCGGTCTTCACCACGTCGAGGTTGTGCTCGATCACCACCACCGTGTTGCCCTGGTCGACCAGCTCGTGCAGCACCTCCAGCAGCTTCTTGGTGTCCTCGAAATGTAGGCCGGTGGTCGGCTCGTCCAGGATGTAGAGGGTGCGCCCGGTGGCTCGCCGGCTCAGCTCCTTCGACAGCTTGACCCGCTGGGCCTCGCCCCCGGACAGGGTGGTGGCCGACTGGCCGACCTTGACGTAGCTCAGGCCGACCTGTTTCAGCGTCTCCATCTTGTCGCGGATCGGCGGCACCGCCTTGAAGAAGTCGGCGGCCTCCTCGACGGTCATGTCCAGCACGTCGGCGATGGACTTGCCGCGGAACAGGATCTCCAGGGTCTCGCGGTTGTAGCGCTTGCCCTTGCAGACGTCGCAGGTGACGTAGACGTCCGGCAGGAAGTGCATCTCGATCTTGATCAGCCCGTCGCCCTGGCAGGCCTCGCAGCGCCCGCCCTTGACGTTGAAGCTGAACCTGCCCGGTCCATAGCCGCGGACCTTGGATTCCGGCAGGCCCGCGAACCAGTCGCGGATGGGCTGGAAGGCGCCCGTGTAGGTGGCCGGGTTGGAGCGCGGGGTGCGTCCGATCGGCGACTGGTCGACGTCGATCACCTTGTCGAACAGCTCCAGCCCCTCGATCTTGTCGTAGGGAGCGGGCGCGTCGGAGGCGTTGTTCAGCCGCCGGGCGGCGGCCTTGTACAGGGTCTCGATGGTGAAGGTGGACTTGCCGCCGCCCGAGACGCCGGTGATGCAGGTGAAGGTCCCGACCGGAATCTCGCCGGTGACGGCCTTCAGGTTGTTGCCGCGGGCGCCGGTGATCCGCAGCATCTTCTTCTTGTTGATCGGCCGGCGCGTCTCCGGGATCGGGATCTCGCGCACGCCGGAGAGATACTGGCCGGTGATGCTCCGCGGCTCGGCCATGATGTCGGCCGGAGCGCCCTGGGCGATGATCTCGCCCCCGTGCACGCCTGCGGCCGGGCCCATGTCGATGACGTGGTCGGCGGTGAGGATGGCCTCCTCGTCGTGCTCGACCACCAGCACCGAATTGCCGAGGTCGCGCAGGCCCCGGAGACTTTCGAGCAGGCGGGTGTTGTCGCGCTGGTGCAGGCCGATGGAGGGCTCGTCCAGGACGTAGAGCACGCCGGTGAGGCCCGAGCCGATCTGGCTGGCCAGGCGGATACGCTGGCTTTCGCCGCCGGAAAGGGTGCCCGAGGCCCGGGCCAGGGTCAGATAGTCCAGGCCCACGTCGTTCAGGAAGCGCAGGCGGTCGTTGATCTCCTTGAGGATCCGCCGGGCGATTTCGACCTGTTGGGCGGTCATGGTCGCATCGACGGCCTCGAACCACTCGCGCGCCGTCTTGATCGACAGGTTGGACACTTCGGCGATCGAACGGGCGCCGATCTTCACCGCCAGGGCCTCCGGCTTCAGGCGGGCGCCGTGGCAGACCTCGCAGGGGGTGTCGGACTGGTAGCGGCCCAGCTCCTCGCGCACCCAGGCGCTGTCGGTCTCGCGCCAGCGGCGCTCCAGGTTGGGCATGACCCCCTCGAACACCTTGGAGACTTCGTACTTCCGGGCCTGGTCGTCGTAGGTGAACTTCACCTTCTCCCCGCCCGACCCGTAGAGCACGACATCGCGCGCGGCCTCGGGCAGCTCGCGCCAGGGCTTGTCCATGGAGAAGCCGTAGTGGCGGGCCAGGGCTTGCAGCGTCTGGGTGTAGAGGGGCGAGGGCCCCCGCGCCCAAGGAGCGACGGCGCCCTTGTGCAGGGTCTTGTCCTTGTCGGGCACGACCAGATCGGCGTCGAAGGCCAGCTTGGCCCCCAGACCGTCGCAGGCCGGACAGGCTCCGAACGGATTATTGAACGAGAACAGCCGGGGCTCGATCTCCGAGATGGTGAAGCCCGAAACCGGGCAGGCGAACTTCTCCGAGAACAGCAGCCGCTTGGGCTCGGTCTCGCCGTCCTCCATCGTCGCCCATTCGGCGAAGGCGATGCCGTCGGCCAGGCGCAGGGCCTGTTCGAGGCTGTCGGACAGGCGGGTCTCCAGGCCCGGCTTGGTCACCACCCGGTCGACCACCACGTCGATGTCGTGCTTGAACTTCTTGTCGAGGACCGGGGCGTCCTCGATCGGATAGAATTCGCCGTCGACCTTGACCCGCTGGAAGCCCTGGCGTTGCCAGTCGGCCATCTCCTTGCGGTATTCGCCCTTGCGGCCGCGGACCACGGGCGCGAGCAGATAGAGGCGCGTGCCCTCCGGCAGGGCCATGATCTTGTCGACCATCATCGAGACCGTCTGGCTCTCGATCGGCAGGCCGGTGGCCGGGGAATAGGGCACGCCCACCCGCGCCCAGAGCAGGCGCATGTAGTCGTGGATCTCGGTCACCGTGCCGACGGTGGAGCGCGGGTTCTTGGAGGTGGTCTTCTGCTCGATGGAGATCGCCGGGGACAGGCCTTCGATCAGGTCCACGTCCGGCTTGCCCATCAGCTCCAGGAACTGGCGGGCGTAGGCCGACAGGCTCTCCACATAGCGGCGCTGGCCCTCGGCATAGATGGTGTCGAAGGCCAGACTCGACTTGCCCGACCCCGACAACCCGGTCAGCACCACCAGCTGCTCGCGGGGGATGTCGACGTCTATGCCCTTGAGATTGTGCTCGCGGGCGCCGCGCACGCGGATGGAGGCGTTGTGATCAGGCATGCATAAGGCTCGAAGGCGCCGCGGGGACGGAGGAGGGCGGCAGCCGCCTTATGTAGTGCTCACGCGCGCCGATTCAGCAAGAACATTATGTGAACTGACGCGGGGTTTTTCCCCGGCCTCATCCTTGCGGTGCGACCTGGATGCTCCGCGGCAGGAAAGGGCGGGCGTCCGACCTAACGCTCCGCCACTTCGCGCCAGCGCAGGATGCTGACCAGGATCAGCGCGCCGACCAACGAGATGTGCTCGACGACCACGTTCATTTCCCTGGCGGCCTGCTCCGGGGGCAGGGCCCAGACGGGATGGGCGACGGGGATGGTCAGGACGGTGAAGACCCCCAGCATCCCGGCGCCGAGCCAGGCGTAGGGTCCCCAGATCACCAGGGCCGAACCGACCAGTTGGACCACGATGGTGGCGAGGGCGAAGGCGGCGGGGGGATCGAGATGGAAATGGGCCATTTCGCCAAGGGCGTTGTTCCAGTGAAGGATCTTGTCGATCCCGCTGGACCAGAACGCCAAGGTCAGCAGCACCCTCGCGACCAGCGAGACGACGGAAGATTCCAGAACGGCGGAAACCCAGCGCGGCATGAGGACCCCCTGTATGTGTGTTGGGGGAGAGCTTAACCGGTATTTCGCCGGCGACTAGGCGCGTCGGTTCAAGGTGATGGCGGTGGCGTCGGCGCTGGGGGCCCTGGCGTCCGCGCCGTAAGGCGACCGGGCCGAACGGGTGGCGGCCACTTCCTCGGCTATGGCCTGGACCAGGCCCTCCGTGACCGCCTTGGCGGCGGCGATGGCGCGGCCGTGACGAGCCAGCACCGCCTCGAACGCCTCGGTGGCCCGGATCAGCCGCTGGCGGGCGGAGGGGGCGGCCGCAGCGATCATCGACGGGTCGGCTTTGATGCGCAGGGTCTCGTGGCGATAGACGTTGGCCAGCCGGGCGACCTCTTCGGACCGCGCCGCGGCGTCCTGGGGCCGGCGGGCCTCGTAGTGCGCCGCCTCGGCGGCCAAAAGCTCGGTCAGGCGCAGGGTCAGGGCGGTCAGCTGGCCGACCCGGTCCTCGGCGTCGTGGGCGGCGATCATGCAGGGGCTCCCTCGCTCAAGCCCTGCATCTTCAGGAGCTCGTGGGTCAACGGTTTGGACAGGCCCACCCCCCCGTGCTTGGCCAGGGTCTGGGCGAAGCTGTCGGTGAGGAAGGACTTGAAGGCGTCTTCGCCCGCGCCGCCGCCGAACTGGCCGGCGGAAACGCCCTTGAACATCTCGCCCAGCATCACCTGCAGGAACGAGGCCTCGAAGTCGTGCGCGACCTTGGCGGCCTTGGCCTGCTGGGCGTCTGTGGCGACGGGCAGGGCGGGGGGGGCGTAGGCGGCGGTCGCCGCCAGGGTGTCGCTGGTCATCACAGCACCTGGATGTCGGCCTGCAGGGCGCCGGCCGCCTTTATGGTCTGCAGGATGGAGATCATGTCGCGTGGATTGACCCCGAGCGCGTTCAGCCCGGAGATCAGGGTGGCCAGAGACGCGCCGGAATTGAGCAGGATCAGCTTCTTGCCCTTCTCCTCCTCGACCTTGACGGTGGACTGGGGCACGACCGTGGTCTGGCCCTGGCTGAAGGGCGCCGGCTGCACCACCTGGGGCGTCTCCTGCACGGTGATGGTCAGGTTGCCCTGGGCGATGGCGACGGTGGAGATGCGTACGTCCGCGCCCATGACCACCACCCCGGCCACTTCGTCGATAACCACCTTGGCGGTGGTGTCCGGCTCGACTTCGAGCTGCTCCAGGGCGGTGACGAAATTGACGAGATTGACCCCCGCCGGAGGACGGACGGTGACGATGGTGGGGTTCTCGGCGTTCGAGGTGCCCGGATAGGCGGTGTTGACCACGTCGGCGATCCGCCGCGCGGTGGTGAAGTCAGGATTGCGCAGGGTCAGCCGCATCTCGCCCAGGGTGGCCAGCTTGAAGCCGAGTTCGCGCTCCACCACCGCTCCGCCGGCGATCCGGCCCGCGGTGGGCACCCCGCGGGTGATCGAGCTGCCCGAAGCGCCCGAGGCCGAAACGGAGCCGGTCTGCACCGTGCCCTGGGCCACCGCATAGGCCTCGCCGTCGGCGCCCAGCAGGGGCGTGACCAAAAGCGTGCCGCCCAACAGGCTCTTGGCGTCGCCCATGGCCGAGACCGAGGCGTCGATCTGCGACCCGGCGGCGGCGAAGGCGGGCAACTTGCCGGTGACCATCACCGCGGCCACGTTCTTGGTGTCCAGGGTCGAGCCGCGGGTCTGCACCCCCAGCCGTTCCAGCATCGATTCGAGGCTTTGCCGGGTGAAGGGCGAATTGCGCAGGGAATCGCCGGTGCCGTTCAGCCCCACCACTAGGCCGTAGCCGACCAGCTGGTTTTCCCGCACGCCCTCGAAGCTGACGATGTCCTTGATTCGTGAGCGGGCGGCGGCGGGCTCCGCCGCCAGCGCGGCGAGGATGACGAGCCCGAAGGCGAACAGGGGGCGCGGGACGATCATCGACGGGGGCCGCCTCGGCAAACTCGCCGCACGCGCGGCAGGACGCCCTGCTAATGCGACGATCATGCCAACCGGGGCGCCAGAAAAAGCCGTATGAAATCAGATGGGTAGATTCCAAACCGCTGCGATATCGACGACGGCGGCAGTTTCTGCCGGGCCCATTAACCATTCGCCAAGGGCTCGGCTGCAACTCTTGCCGTCATGGTTAACGCGTGCGGTGATTTCCGATGAAAGTGACCGGTCCAGGCGCCAGCGGCCCTATCGGCGCCTCGGGCGGCGCCAAACGAGCGGACGGGGGCGGATTCGCCCTCGCCGGGCCGGGCGGGGCGGCTGGATCGTCCGCGCCGCCGCCGATCAGCGGGGCCGGCGCGGTGGGATCGCTCGGCGTCCTGATGGCCCTGCAGGGAACCCCCGAGCCGCTGGAGCGCCGTCGCCGCGCCGTGCGGCGGGCGGGGCGTCTGCTCGACGTGCTCGACGAGGTGAAGCTGGCCATGCTCGAGGGCGGCGGCTCAGCGCTTGTGTTGGAGCGCCTGCGCGGCGCCGTGCGCGAGGCGCGGGACGGAACCGACGACCCTAGTCTGGAGGGCGTGCTGGACGAAATCGAGACCCGGGCTGCGGTCGAACTGGCCAAGCAGGAGATGTCCAGGGCGGCGGCGTGAGCCGGCGCGACCTTGCGCCGCCACACTCTCGTGCAAGCTTGATTGAACCGCACAACCATCCTGGGTATAAGGCGCACGCGCTGATAAGGGGCGCGTAATAGAATTTTGCCTGAGGACGTCGCAATGAAGACGGCCACGACGGTTTTTGAGGTTGAAACGACTGTGCTCTCGGAAGGATACCGTCCCTCAGAAGGCGAGCCTTTCATGAACGAGCAGCAGCTCGAGTATTTCCGTAACAAGTTGTTGAGCTGGAAAGAGGACATTCTGCGCGAGTCGCGCGAAACTCTGACCCACCTGCAATCCGAGACTGAAAACCACCCGGATCTCGCCGACCGGGCGTCGTCGGAAACTGATCGTGCGCTGGAGCTGCGCACCCGCGACCGGCAGCGCAAGCTGATCTCCAAGATCGACGAGGCCATCCGGCGGATCGAAGACGGCTCCTATGGCTACTGCGAGGAGACCGGCGAGCCCATCGGCCTGGCCCGGTTGGAAGCCCGTCCCATCGCGACCTTGAGCCTGGAGGCCCAGGAGCGCCACGAGCGTCGCGAACGGGTCCATCGCGACGACTGAGGCCTCGCCTCAAGTGGTCGGCCAACTGCCGCTCCGCTTTACATTGCTGCAGGGCAGGCTTTTCCTTCGCCTCCGGCGCCATAACGGCCTGGAGGAACGTCATGCGTAATCTGCTTTTCGCCGCTTCCATCTTCGCGCTTGTCGCCGGCGTCGCCCAAGCGGAAACCCTCAAATACATGGCCATCCTGAACGGTGCGTCGGAGGTTCCGCCCAACGCCACCACCGGAACCGGCATGGCCATGGCCACCCTCGACACCGCCACCAAAAGATTCGACTACACCCTGACCTTTTCCGGCCTGACCGGGCCGGCGACGGCGGCCCACTTCCACGGTCCGGCGGCGCCCGGAGCCAATGCGGGGCCAACGGTGCCGATCGCCTCGCTCACCAGCCCGGTGAACGGCTCGGCCACCCTCACCGACGCCCAGATCGCCGACCTGAAGGCTGGGAAGTGGTACGTCAACGTCCACACCATGGCTCACCCGCCTGGCGAGATCCGCGGCCAGGTGATGGCGGCGAAATAGGTCGACGGCTTTTCCCGGTCCCGGGCCGGGGAGGAGCTTGCCCTTGACAGGGCCTGTCCCGCGTCGGACCTACGCGCCTTCGCCAGAGAGGCCCCTTCCAATGACCGTCAAGGTCCGCTTCGCGCCTTCGCCCACCGGTTTCCTGCACGTCGGCAACATCCGCGCCGCGGTGACCAACTGGCTGTTCGCCCGCCGGGCGGGTGGAACCTTCGTGCTGCGCATCGACGACACCGATCTCGCCCGCTCGACAGCTGAATACGAGCGCGGGATCGAGACCGACCTGACCTGGCTCGGCCTGACCTGGGACGAACGCCACAAGCAATCGGCCCGCTTCGACCGCTATCGGGCCGCCGCGGACCGGCTGAAAGCCGATGGCCGCCTGTATCCGGCCTATGAGACGCAGGAGGAGCTGGACCGCCGCCGCAAGGTGCAGCTGTCCCGTGGCCTGCCGCCGATCTACGACCGCGCCGCCCTGAAGCTGACCGAGGCCGAACGCGCCGCCCTCGAGGCTGAGGGGCGCAAGCCCCACTGGCGCTTCCGGCTCGACGGGCGCCGGGTCAAGTGGCTGGACCTGATCCGCGGCGACAACGAGGTCGACACCGCCTCCCTGTCCGATCCGGTGCTGATCCGCGAGGACGGAGCCTTCCTCTACACCCTGCCGTCGGTGGTCGACGACATCGACATGGGCGTCACCCACGTGATCCGCGGCGAGGACCACGTCACCAACACCGGGGTCCAGGTCGAGCTGTTCCAGGCCCTGGGCGCGGCGGTTCCCGAATTCGCCCACTTCTCGCTGCTGATCGGCGCCGATGGGGAAGCCCTGTCGAAGCGCCTGGGCTCCCTGTCGATCCAGGACCTGCGGGCCGAAGGTTTCGAGCCCATGGCCGTGGCCAGCCACATCGCCAAGCTTGGCGCCGCGGAGGCCATCGAGGCGGCCCCGACCATGGCGGCCCTGGTCGAGGGCTTCGATATAGGCAGGCTCGGCAGGGCCCCGGCGCGCTACGATTCCGCCGACCTGGCGCGGTTGAACGCCAGCCTGCTGCACGCCATGGACTATGCGGCGGCGCAGGGGCGGCTGCAGGCCCTGGACTGCGACCTGGGCGAACCATTCTGGCTGGCGGTGCGGGCCAATCTGGCCAAGTTCGACGACGTGAAGGTCTGGGCTCAGGTGGTGCGGGGGCCGGTCGCGCCCCTGGTCGACGACCCCGCCTTCCTGGCCGCCGCCGCCGCCGTCCTGCCCGCGACCCTCGACCTCGAGGCCTGGCGCGGCTGGACCGAAGCGGTGAAACAGGCGACGGGGGCCAAGGGCAAGCTGCTGTTCGCGCCCCTGCGCCGCGCCCTCACCGGACTGGACCACGGACCCGACATGGGGCCGCTGTTGCCCCTGATCGGGCGCGAACGCACGCTCAGCCGCCTCGCCGGCGCCACCGCCTGAACCATGGCCTCAATTCTGTCCACAGGCTGTGGAACGTTTGGCGGGTTCGCTGATTGACCACGAGTTCGCCAGAACGGCGCTCACGATTTTCCCGATGCCGCGGCGCTGAAACGCGCCGCCGTCCGAGTGAAAGTTGAGCGCGTCATGCTTCATTGGATTCCGCCGCCCGCTGTCGCCTTCCTGGGCGCCCGCCCCGATTGCGGGCCCGCCTTGGCAGGCGATTCCGCCCGCTGCGTCCAGAATCTGCGGGCCATGCACGCCCTGATGCTGGCTTATGCAGGTCAGCGGCGTCGCGCGGCCGCGGACCCGGGGGATTCGGCCTACTGGAAAGCCGCCGAACGCCACGCCTTGGACAAGGCGCAGGGCCTGCGGGTTCAGGACGGATTCCACCCCCTGCCGTAGCGCAAGGCCGCCCGGACGCTACGCCTTCTTCTCCACCTCGCCCGCATCGTCGGGCGCCTTGGCGATCATGTTCCGTATCAGCGGCAGGACCTCTTCCATCCGCTCGACCGCGCCCCAGGTGTGGGGGAGCCAGGGGGGCGTGACCCCCTGTTTCACCATGTGGTCGATCAGGGCGAAGTAGGGGGCCCAGAACCCGTGCACGTTCAGGAACACGATCGGCTTGTTGTGGAGGTGTAGCCGTCGCCAGGAGATCAGCTCGACCACTTCCTCCAGGGTGCCGATCCCGCCGGGGAACACCGCGAAGGCGTCGGCCTGGTCGAACATGATCTTCTTGCGCTCGTGCATGTTCTGCACGACCACGGTTTCGACCTCGTCGTAGAGCACCTCCTGCTGGCGCAGGAAGGCTGGCATGATCCCGAGCACCTCGCCGCCGGCGGCGTGGGCGGCCCTGGCGGCGGCGCCCATCAATCCGACGCCGCCGCCCCCATAGACCAGCCTGACCCCTTCGGCCGCCAGCAGCCGCCCGAAGTCGGCGGCGGACTGGAGATAGGCCGGATCGCCGCCTCCGGAGGAGCCGCAGAACAGGCAGACGGAGCCCGGGTTCGCGGGCGTTCCGGGTTTGGAGACAGAAGCCATCGGGCTTTCGACCCTTGTCTTGGCGGGCGGAGCGGACAAAAAAACGGCGCTGCCCGTGCGCGCCGCCTCAGCTTGGTCTAGCAAGGATTTGGCCTTGCCGGTTTATAAAGCGCTATCCTCATGCGGGTTCACCTGATTACGCCATCTTCGCCGGCGCCGGCGACCCCAAGCCTGGCTCTTCTGAGTCTGGCTCTCAGCCTGGGGCTGGCGGCCTGCGGCCCCGGCGCCTCCGGGACGGGCTCCGCCGACGCCGGCCGGCCCGTTCCCCAGCCCGCGGCCAAGCCGGTCGCGGCCGCCGCCGGCTATCTGGCCCCCCCCGACCTGGGCGCCGCCCGGCGCACCTCCGCCGGGCTGGTGCTGCAAGGGCAAGCGCCCCCCGGGGCCACGGTGAACCTGGCGTCCCCCGAAGGGATCAGGCTGAGCACGACGGCCGCCGCGGATGGCCGCTGGAGCCTGACGCTGCCGGCGCCGGCGGCGCCGGCGATGTTCGCCCTGTCGGCCGTGCTCGGCCAACGGACCCTCAGGGCCGAAGGCGCCGTGCTGGTCCTGCCGGAGCCGGGCCCTCCGGGGCTGCTGCTGCGCGCTGGTTTCGCCGCGGTTCCTCTCGGCGCGCCAGCGTCCCCGCCGGTCGTGGCCGCCCTCGATTACGACCGCGGCGGCGGTGCGGCGGTGGCCGGCTTGACCCGGCCGATGACGCGGGTGCGCCTCAGCGTCGACGGGGCGGCCGCCGGCCTGAGCCAGGCCGACGAGCTGGGCCGGTTCGCCGTCCTGGCCGCCAACCGTCCGCTCGCCCCTGGCCGGCGCCGGCTGCAGATCGACGCCGATCCGGGCCAGACCGAGGTGGAGGTGACGGTGTCGCGCCCCGAGACCCTGGGACGGGCGGTCTATCGCGCCGTGCGCCAGGACGGGGCCTGGCGGATCGACTGGAGCCCGTCCGGCGGCGGGGTCCAGACCACCGTGGTGTTCGACCGCGCGGCGCGGCCCCCTGTCGGGGGCGCCCCTTGAGCTCAGTTCGGGGAGGTTCCGGCGGCCGGGGTCGCGGTCGAGGCCAAGTCGCCGATCCGGCCGCTCCTGCCGTCAAGGCCAATGGCTGGAAGGCCCTGGGCGATGTGATGGGGCTGGTGGCGCGGTCCGAGGCGCCGCAGCTGCGCCTGCGTCTCGCCGCGGCCCTGGTCCTGACCCTGGGCGGCAAGGCCGCCGGCGTCCTCGCCCCGCTGCTGCTGGGCAAGGCGGTCAACATATTGGCGCACCGGAGCGGCGCCTCGCCGGCGGCGGAGATCGGCTGGGCCTTCGTCGGCCTTGCCCTCGGCTGGGCCCTGGTCCGATTCGTCTCCGGCGCCGCGCCCCAGCTGCGCGACATGCTGCTCGGCGTGGTCACCCAGGCCGCGTCGCGTCGCGCCTCGGCGGAGACCTTCGGCCATGCCCTGTCGCTCTCGATCGAATTCCACCAGACCAAGCGGACCGGAGCGCTTTCGCGCACCATCGACCGGGGCGCGCGAGCGGTGGACTATCTGCTACGGGTGCTGATCTTCAACCTGGCTCCGACCGCCCTGGAGCTGGTGTTCGCGGCAGCGGTGCTGGCGCGGGCCTACGACTGGCGCTTCGCCGTGGTGGCGGTGGCCACGGTGGCCGTCTATGCGGCTTTCACCTTCGCCATCTCCAACTGGCGGATCGGCCAGCGCCGGGAGCTGAACGAGGCCGATTCCGAAGCCTCGGGCCGGGCGGTGGACGCCCTGATCAACTATGAGACGGTCAAGGCCTTCGGGGCCGAAGCCCGCGCAGTGGGCGGCTACGACGAGGCCTTGGGCCGCTACGCCCGCGCCTCGGTGGTCGCCAACAGCTCCCTCGCCCTCCTGAACATGGCCCAGACCGCGATCCAGAGCGCGGGCCTGGCGGTCATGGCGGTGCTGGCGGGGCTGGAGGCGGCGGCGGGGAGGATGGGTCCTGGCGACGTGGCCGCCTCGATCCTGATCATGACCTCGCTCTATGCGCCGCTCAACTTCCTCGGCTTCGCCTATCGCGAGGTGCGCCAGTCCTTCATCGACATGGAGCAGATGGCCGCCCTGCGGGGGCAGAGTCCCGAGATCGCCGACGCGCCGGGCGCCGTCGATCTGGTCGCCGGCGATCCGCATGGGGCGGAGGTGGTGTTCGACCACGTCTCGTTCCGCCATTCCGCCCGGGTGGAGGGTCTGCGCGAGGTGTCGTTCCGCGCCGCCCCGGGCGCCACCGTGGCCCTGGTCGGTCCCTCCGGGGCCGGCAAGACCACCATGGTGCGCCTGGCCCTTCGCCTGATCGATCCGCAGGAGGGCGCCGTCAGGATCGACGGCCAGGATCTGCGCGCCGTCACCCAGGCTTCGGCGCGCCGCGCCATCGCCCTGGTGCCCCAGGACGTCGCCCTGTTCAACGACACGCTGGGGGCCAACATCGGCTTCGGCAAGCCGGGAGCTTCCGAGGCCGAGATCTGGGACGCGGCCGAGGCGGCGGAGCTGGGGGTGTTCATCCGGGCCCTGCCGGACGGCCTACTGACGCGGGTCGGGGAGCGGGGTCTGAAACTATCCGGCGGCGAGCGCCAGCGGGTCGGGCTGGCGCGGGCGCTGCTGGCCGATCCGCGGGTGCTGATCCTGGACGAGGCGACCAGCGCCTTGGACAGCCGTACGGAGGCGGCGATCCAGGCCACCTTGCGCAAGGTCCGCGGCGGACGCACCACCCTGATCGTCGCCCATCGGCTGTCGACGGTCGCCGACGCGGACGAAATCCTGGTGCTGAAGGGCGGCAAGGTGGTGGAACGGGGCGCGCACGACGACCTGATCGGCCGCGACGGCGAATACGCCGCCCTGTGGCGCAAGCAGACGAGAGAGGCTTGAGGCCTTAAGGTTACAGACCCGAGGGGGCAGAGGAGTCATCGACGTGGAATATCTGCACACCATGGTCCGCGTGGCCGACCTCGACGCCGCCCTGGACTTCTATTGCGCCAAGCTCGGACTGCAGGAGGTGCGCCGGGTCGACAATGACAAGGGCCGCTTCACCCTGGTGTTCCTGGTCGCGCCGGGGGACGTGAAGACCGGCGCCGGCAGCCTGACCGACATCCGCCCCGCCATTGAGCTGACCTACAACTGGGATCCGGAGACCTATGCCGGCGGGCGCAATTTCGGCCATCTCGCCTATCGGGTGGACGACGTCTATCAGACCTGCGCCCGGCTCCAGGCCGGAGGCGTGACCATCAACAGGCCCCCCCGGGACGGACACATGGCTTTCATCCGCTCTCCGGACGGCATCTCGATCGAGCTCCTGCAGAAGGGGCCGCCCTTGCCGCCCGCCGAGCCCTGGCTCTCGATGCCCAATACCGGCGTCTGGTAGCGGGCGCATGGGACCGGCGGACCTCAACCTCCTCGACAGCCTCGACCTTATCGGCGTCGTCGCCTTCGCCCTGTCCGGCGCCCTGGCCGCCGCGGGACGGCGTCTCGACCTGGCGGCGGTGTGCGTGGTCGCCGTAGCGACCGGGCTGCTTGGGGGCACCTTGCGGGACATGGCGATCGCGGCGCCGGTGTTCTGGCTCGACCGGCCGGGGGAACTGGCGGCCTGCCTGATCGCGGCCGGCGCCGTCTGGGCCCTGGGCGCGCGGCCATGGGGGGGACGGGTTTCTTTGTGGCTCGACGCCATAGGCCTCGCCGCCGTGGGCGCTGTGGGCGCCGCCCGTGCCGCCGCCTCCGGCGCGACGCCCCTGGCCGCCGCGACGGTCGGGGTGCTGGCGGCGATGGTCGGGGGCCTGATCCGCGACGGCGTCGCCGGCGAGGCGCTGCAGATGCTGGGCCGCGAACTCTATCTTGCGGCCGCCGCCGCCGGGGTTCTGCTTTTCGTGCTGCTGCGGTTGATGCAACTGGACCCGAACCTGGCCGCCGCCGCCGGAGCGGCGCTCATTCTCGCTCTGCGCGCGGGCGCCCTGCGGTTCGGCTGGGCGCTTCCGAGCCTGGCTGAGCGCGACTAGCGCTCAGGCCCCACAGCGGTGAGGGACGCCACGCCGGTCAGGCGGCCTGGATGGCGGCCCGACGGCGCGGCCGGGCGGCAGGGGACGCCGGCTCGGCCGAATAGTCGCGCCTATCCATCTCGATGGCGTTGGCCTGCATCCGCCGCAGCATGTCCAGCAGAATTTCCTGTTCGGCCTCGGTGAATCCCTGCAGCAAATGCTGCTCGCGCTCCGCGGCGACCGGCAGGATGCGGGCGTGCAGCGCCCGGCCGTTGGCGGTCAGCGACAGGGTGCGCTTGCGGGCGTCGCTGGGATGGGCGTCGGCGGTGACATAGCCCAGCCGTTCCAACACCTGAAGGCTGCGGCTGGCGGCCGCCTTGTCCAGGTCGATCTTGTTGCAGACCGACTGGGCGGTCGTGCCGGGTTGTCCGGCCAGGACGTTCAGGATGCGCCACTCTATGATGCCGATGCCGAACAGACGCAGATAGACCCGCGACCCTCCGCGGGAAATCTTGTTGGCGATCGTTGAAATGAACAGTCCGAAGGACCGGTCGCGATCGACGGCCTTGGCTGGTCGGCGGACTCTTTCGATCATGGCTTCGTTGACCATTCTTAGTTCTTCCGTCCCTGGCCGAAGCCTGTCGAAGTGGGACGTCCGACGCCAGCGAAAAATTTCAGGTTTGACGCAATCGCGTCAAATAGTCGCCGGATTTCGTCCGACCCGGGCCGGTCACGGGTGGCATTACCTCAATTTTTTGGGGAGCTTCGGTCGCGCGAGCTCCCGTCCGACAATGTTGCGCCGGTGCAATCTGCAGCGCGCGGCGGTCTCCACACAGCTCGTCACGTCTACCGTGACGTCGCCGCGGGCCACGCCCCTCAAACAATCGGGAGTATTTGCGCAACTGGACCGGCGGTGTCGCCGGGCGGCCTGTACGCGGACAGACTGGTGCGCCGTATCAGATGGCCGCCGAGTTCCGCTCGCCGGTCCGTACCCGGACGGCTTCCAGGACGTCGAGGACGAAGATCTTTCCCGCGCCGATCTGGCCGTTGTTGGCGATCTGAGAGATCACGCCGACCGCGCCTTCGACCCGCCCGTCGTCAACCACCACCTCGATCTTGACCTTGGGCAGGAAGGCGACCTGGTATTCCGCGCCGCGATAGATTTCGGTGTGGCCCTTCTGGCGTCCGTAACCGCGCACTTCCGTGACGGTCATGCCCTCGACCCCGATGCCGGATAGGGCTGTCCGCACCGGCTCCAAGGCGAAGGGCTTTACGATTGCAACGATCAGTTTCATCGGACCTGCCTCAAGGGGTGTAGCCGCGTTCGCCGTGGTAGGTGAAATCCAGGCCGTCCTCGATCTCGCCGTCGTGGGCGCGAAGGCTGACCAGCCGCTTGGTGACGAACAGGATGGCCAGGGTGGCCGCAGCCGACCAGGCGCAGACGCAGACCACGCCGATCACCTGGGTCAACGCCTGGGCGGCCATGTCGACCCCTGGGGCATATCCGACGCCGCCGAAGACCGGGCTGGCCAGAACCGCCACCAGCAGGGCGCCGAGGATGCCGCCGACCCCGTGCACGGCGAACACGTCGAGCGAATCGTCGACCTTCAGCTTGTGCTTCACCAGGTCCACCGCGGCGAAACAGACGAGGCTTCCGGCCACCCCCAGGATCATTCCGCCGATCGGGCCGATGTAACCGGAGGCCGGGGTGACGGTGGCCAGGCCCGCCACCACGCCGGTGACCATGCCGACCATGCTCGGCCGTCCGAAGCGCTTCCACTCCAGCGCCGCCCAGGTCAGTCCGGCCATGGAGGCCGACAGGTGGGTGGCGGTCATGGCCATGCCGGCGGCGCCGTCGGCGGCCAAAGCGCTGCCGGCGTTGAAACCGTACCAGCCCACCCACAGCATGCCGGCCCCCATCATGGTCATGCCGGGATTGTGCGGGGGTCTCAGGTCGCGGGGGAATCCGTCGCGGCAGCCGAGGACATGGGCGAACAGCAAGGCGGAGATTCCGGCCGTGGCGTGCACCACCAGACCGCCGGCGAAATCCATCACGTGGCGCTGCTGCAGCCACCCCCCGCCCCAGACCCAGTGGGTCACCGGCGCATAGACCAGCACCAGCCACAGGGTGCTGAACAGCACCACCGCCTGGAACCGCACGCGCTCGACATAGGCGCCGACGATCAGGGCCGGGGTGATGATCGCGAAGGTCATCTGGAACATGAAGAACACCGTCTCCGGCAGGGTCCCGGCCAGGCTGTCGCGGCCGACCCCATGCAGGAACGCCTTGGACAGGCCGCCCACCAGGGCGTTGCCGGCGTCGAAGGCCAGGCTGTAGCCCACCGCCATCCACAGCACCGAGGCGAGGCAGGCGATGGCGACGCAGTGCATCATCACCGACAATACGTTCTTGGCCCGCACCAGCCCCGCGTAGAACAGGGCCAGCCCCGGCAGGGTCATGAACAGGACCAGCGCCGTGGCGGTCAGCACCCAGGCGGTGTTGGCGGGATTGGCGTGGAGGGTCTGGGCGAAGGCGGCCACCGGCGCGAGCGTCAGCCCGGCCCCCGCGAACACCGACGCAAGGCGCCGCAACCCCCCCGTGAACACCATCGCCTGCAACCCCCTTCTCCGGCGCGGTCCCCTGGCCGGCGCGTGCGGGTGATCATAGACTAGGCAGGCGGCGCCCACGCAAGCGGCTGGCCGCCTGTTTTTTTGCCATGTTTCGGCCGCGGCGGGGCGTGAGGCGAGTTCCCGCCGATCGCCGGCGCGCCGCCTCGGGAGCTCTTATCCACGGCCCGGCGAGACTCCCGAAAGCCCGGACCGTTCCGGCCGGGGTCAGTGGCGTACTGTGAAGACCGTGCGAGCGCAAAGCGGCGGCAACATTCGAAACGAGCCCGCCCCATTACGACTATCGGTCCATGGGCAAGTTGGATGTTGCGGCCCCAAAAGAGCTCGGTCCTGCCTGAAGCGAAGCTTTTTACCTCAAGTGTTGCGAAATGTATCAGTTTGTAGCAACTGAGGTGATGCGCATGTTTCGGTATGGGAGCCGGCTTTGCCGTTGATCTGGTCGATCCCCGGCAATGGCCTGGACGTCGCCGCTTCCTTTGCGTGCTCCGCACTCGGCGCGCGCTTGCCATGAGCCCTGTATGACCGAGCCGTCGAATCCAGCGATCTCCCCAATATCGTTGAGCCGGGGGAACGCGGCCGAGCAGATCATCAGCGATCTTCGAGATCAGATTCTTCAGGGAAAATACCCCCGCGGCTCCAAGCTTCCGTCGGAACGGGAGCTCGCCCAGTGGTACCAGGTGAGCGTTCCAACCGTGCGCGAGGCCGTCCGCGGTCTTTCGGCCGTCTGCCTGGTGGAGCCGCGCCACGGCACGGGCGTCTATGTCACGGCCGCGGCGGACATGATGTTCGCCTTGGCGGCGAGCACGCTGATCGAGCTGGAGAACGTCCATCTCCTCGATGTGCTGGACGCCTTCGAGGTCCTGCAAGGCAAGGCGATCGCGCTCGCCTGTGCGAACGCCACCGACGAGGAGTTGGACGCGCTGATCGCCGTGTTGGACGTGCTCGACCGCGCCGACGGCAACGCCGACTTGGCCGAGCCCCTGCGGACCTTCCTGAAGCTATTGGCCCACGCGTCCCACAACGCCCTGATCTCCACCATGAGCAGCTTCCTTTCGGGCCTTCTGATCGAGATCGTCCAGGACGAACTGATCGGATTGGGCGACCGCTGGAAGGCTGTCGCCGCCAAGCTGGGGCCGGACAGGCGGCTGCTGGTCGAAGCGATGCGACGTCGCGACCAGGCCCAAGCCGCCGCCCTCGCGGCCGACTATCACCAGCGCACCAAGCGTCTGGTGGCCGACGTGCTGGCGGCGAGCGGAAACGAGGCCGGGGCGATGATGCGCAGGGCCGTCAAGCGCGTGCGCGCCCGTTAGGCTCCGGCGCTGACAGTCGCGGCCCAGTCGATCCGATAGTGCTGGGCGTAGGACTTCATCAGGTCCCTGATGCGTTTTTCGACGACGGAGCGCGGCTCCTCGGACCCACGCGGCGTGATCCGGATGTCGATGCGCGTGCCGTGCTGCTCGTCGGCGTTGACACCCACCGCGAGGTCGAAGTCCTGGCCGAGCGCCTGGCCGAGGATCTCGGTATAGGCCCTGAGCATGGCTTCCTTGCGCAGCCGAACCTTGTCGGGCTTTCCCGCGTCCGTCAGCGGCATGGGGTCGATCAGCCAGACCTCCTTGGGAGCGGACGGTCGTTCGATGGCGTGCTCCCGCGCGAAGGCGAGCAGTTCTTCGGCGGTGGCGGTCGAACCCGGGACCCGCTGGACAAAAACGACGGGAAGCTCGCCCGCATAGGAGTCGGGCTTGCCGACGGCTGCGGCAAGCAGGACGTCGGGGTGCTTGTTCAGCGAATCCTCGATGACACGAGGGTCGATATTGTGGCCGCTGCGAATGATCAGGTCTTTGACGCGGCCGGTGATCCACAGATATCCGTCTTCGTCGATCCGTCCGACGTCGCCGGTCTTGAAGTAGCCGTCGCGGGTGAAGACGCCGACGTTCTGCTTCGGATCGACATAACCGGGGGTCACGCCGGGCCCTTTCACGACGATCATGCCGAGCACGTTGGGCGCACATTCGCGCACGATCTCTCCGCTTGCATCAAGCTCGACAGCTTTGACCTGGGTGTAGGGGTATCTTATTCCGGCTGAGCCGTAGCGCGGCTCGCCGTCATCGCGCGGGGCCTGCGCCGCCGCGGCGGTGAACTCCGTCGCGCCGTAGGTGAGCAGCATTTGGACGCCGGTGGCGCGCTCCAGTTCACGCGAAACCTCGGCCGGCAACGCCGTGGAGCCGGTCTTCGAGCGTTTGCGCAGGGAACTGATGTCCTCCGTCGTCGGAGGATTCTTGGCGAGAACCGCGAGGGTCGTCGGAACGCCGGTCAAAAGCGTGATGCGATACTTCTCGATGAACTTCCAATAGTTGGCGATGAAGCGCTTGTCCCGGGCGCCCATGGCCGAGGGGATCACCACGGTCATGCCGTCGACGATCGGCTGAATGACGCGCCCTAGGAAACCCCCCGCGTGGAATAGGGGAAAGTCAGCCAGGATGCTGTCGTCGGGGGTGAATGCCGACAACAGCGGATGAGCCCAGCTCTTGTAGCAGAATCCGCGGTGCGTCAGCTTCACCAGCTTGGGCGAACCCGTCGTCCCGCCCGAATGGATATAGACCGCCACGTCGTCCGCGCTCACGGTGCGGGAAAAGGACAGCTTGTCCCCATCCTGGCCGGCGCACAGGGTGGCGAAGTCGCTGTCGGGCAGTTGGTCGCCCCCCAGGGCGTGAACCGAAAGTATTCGCACGCCGCTCGGCAGGCGGTCGCGTATCGATTGCACCTTTTCCCAGATGTCGTAGTTCGGCGTCGGCCCGAGAACCACCAATACGCGTGTCTTGGCGCTCTCGATAAGCTCCAGCAGCACCTCGGGGGTCAGCATCCAATTGACGATGCAGCCGATGCCCGCCGCGACCGCTCCGTAGAGGGCGAAATAGGTTTCCGGAATCGTTGGCGTAAGGATCAGGACGCCGTCCTGCTCCCGAACGCCGTAGCTGTGGAAGAGATTGGCCGCCTGTATCGAGCGGCGCTCGAGCTCCCGGAAGCTCGTGGTCACGGGCGCACGCTCGGGGTCGCCGTCCTCGACGTAGTGCAGGGCGGGCTTGTCGGGATTCAGACGCCAGGCCCGACGAAGCCAGTCGTTCAAATTCCAGGACCATACCCGGTCCTCCAGCGGCGTCGTCTCCAACGCCTCGATATCGCGGATTCCTCGTATCGGCGGAAAGTCGGCGGTCATGCTTGGGGCCTTTAGTCGTGGTTGGGTGTTGGGACTGGTGTCGGCGCAGCGGTCGCGGCGTCGGACGCCTCGCGACTGCGCCTCGTCAGGCCCGAAATCGCGGTCAGGGACGGGCGAAGAGGATGGGGCCGTTCCTGATTTCACAAATGCGCGGGCCGTCGGGGGTGGGTCGCACCAGCACCGAGGTGGTCCTGATGGTCTCCATGCCCCTCAAGGGCGCGGGCTTGGCGGGTTCGATGGCGTCGCCTTGGTGATTGACGGCGATCAGGTATCCGGTGACGCGGATTTCGTCGTGATCGGTCCGGGAGGCGAAAAGGTTGCTCAACAGGTGGACGGTCCGGCGCGTGGGATTGCGCTGGGCCAGCGCTTCCTCGACCATCTTGTGTCCGATCAGTTGCTTTCCCTGCCGCACCCATAGGGCGTCTTCGCTGAGAAGACTGACCAGCGCCCGATAATCGCCTTCATCAAGACAGCGAAAGAACCTGGGCGGCATGGAAATCGCGCTGGCGTCAGTCAGTATGTCGCTCATGTTCACTTCCCGTAGCCTCGGCATTTCTCCAATTTGCATTGGCGGCGCGCCGGCCATTCCAGTTCCCGCCGGCCTAAAGCACGGCGTCGAAGGGGAGGGCGGAAAAAGGCCGTTCCTTTCTGGCGCGTCGGCGCCAGAAGTAGATTTGAAGCCCGATCAACAAGGCGCATAGCGCCAGGAAGACCGCGCTGATCGGGCGATCCACGAATGTCTTGAAGCTTCCGTCGGAGATGATCATCGCCCTGCGGAAGTTCTCTTCGACCCGAGGACCGAGGACAAAGCCGAGCAGGATCGGGGCGGGATGAAAATCCAGCAGGAGAAGGCCATAGCCGATAACGCCGATGACCAGCGTTTCGCCGACTTCGAAGAAGCTGCTGTTGACGCTGTAGACCCCGATGCAGATGAAGAACAAGGCGGAGGGGTATAGGTATCTGTAGGGGACGCTGAGCAGTCGGACCCAGAGGCCGATCAGCGGAACATTGAGAAACACCAGGATGATGTTTCCGATCCAGAAGCTGGCGATCAGACCCCAGAATATGTCGGGATGCTCCCCGATGAGCAGGGGGCCGGGCTGAATGCCATGAATGATCAAGGCGCCGAGCAGCAGCGCCATGACGGCGTCCCCCGGGATGCCGAGGCTCATGGTCGGGATGAAGTCGCCTTGGACCGAGGAGTGGGTGGCCGCTTCCGGGGCGGCGACGCCCTCGATCGCGCCATGTCCGAAACGCTCCGGGGTCTTCGAGGTCTTCTTCTCGACGGCATAGGCGACGTACGAGGCGATGGTCGGGCCCGTCCCCGGGATCAACGAACACAGGCTGCCGACGATGGTGCCCCTGAACCACGGGAAGATCGACTTTTTGATATCCTCCCTGGTCGGGCGCATGTCCCTGAAACTCACCTTCACGTTGGCGGTGCTGATCGTGGTGAGTCGGTTCATGTTCTTGAGGAATTCGGCGATGCCGAACATGCCGAGGGCCAGCGCCACGATCGGGACGCCGTCGAAGAGCTTGGTGACGCCAAATGCGAACCGAGGCGCGCCGGTATAGATGTCCAGCCCGACCATCCCCAGCAACAACCCAAGGCAGGTCATGGCGATCCCCTTGATCGGGGATCCCTTCGCCATCGTGGAGCCCGCCAAAAGCCCCAGGAGCATGATCGAGAAGATGTCGGCGGGGCCGAACTGCAGGGCCATCTTGGTCAGCACCGGCGAGAAGAAGATCATCTCGGTGACGCCGAACGACGCGCCGATGAACGATCCGATCATCGTGATCATCAGCGCCGTCCCGCCCTTGCCCTGCTGCGTGAGCGGATAGCCGTCCAGACAGGTGACCGCATGCGGGGGGTGGCATGGCAGGTTCAGCAGTATCGAGCAGATGGCGCCCCCGTATTGCGAGCCATAGAAGATGCCGGACAGCATCAAGATCGACGCGACCGGATTCATCGAGAAGGTCAGCGGCAACAACAGCGATATGGCCGCCATGGCTCCCATCCCCGGAAGCACGCCGACGATCTGGCCGATGAGCACGCCCATGAAGCAATAGAGCAGGTTGTCCGGCTGCAGCGCTACGGCGAACCCGTGACCCAGGTCGAGCAGGGCGGTGGCGATCATGACTGCCACCAGAACAGGGGAATGGAAACCTTGAGCAGGAAGTGGAAGAGCGCCACGCCGAACAGCGTGATGCAGGCCGACAATATCGCCGCGCCCTTCAAGGTCGCCCGCCGATCGCCCATGGCGGAAATGAAGACGCAGGCGAAGGAGGCGGGTACGAGGCCCGCGTATTGGCCCAGGACAATGAAGGCGACCAGGCCCGCAACAATACAGGCCCATCCTTTCCATTCCGGACGATCGAGGATGACGTTGGCGCCTCCAACGGGCTCGGTCTGCCTGATGGCCATGAACGAGCCCAGGAAGATGAGGATGAGCCCCAGATATAGGGGGACGTAGCCAGGGCCCATCGCAACGAGCGTGCCTACGCCCAGCCGACGTCCTTCGACCGCGCTGACAAGACCGAACAGCGCTATGACGCATCCACCCAGAAGGTCCCGCTTGTTTTTGATTCTGAAATGCAAAACCTTGCCTTTCGACCTAAGATAATACCTGGCGAGGCGGTGTCTCGACGCTGGAAGGACCGTATATCCAGCGCTTTCGGCCTGCCTGATATTATGACCCTCTGAACTGTGGCGCGCGTTTCTCCATGAAGGCCGTCCGGCCTTCGATATAGTCATTGCTGGCGAAACACTGGGCCACCATCTGGGCGCACTTTCGCAGGTCGCGCTCGGATTCGGGCGTGATCACCTGGCCGGCGATGTATTTGGCCGTAGCGACCGTGAGGGGGGCGTTGATGGCGATCGCCTCGGCATAGTCCTTCACGTAGCTTTCGAGCTCGCCTTGCGGCGCCACGCGGTTGACGAGACCCATCTGCACCGCCTCGTCGGTGGTGAACTGCCGGCCCGTGAAGAGCATTTCCTTGGCGAAGGACGGCCCGACCACGTCGGCCAGCCTCTTGATCCCGACGAAGCCGTAGGCGAGGCCGAGCTTGGCCGCCGGCACGGCGAACCTGGAATTGTCCGAACAGATGCGCAGGTCGCAGCACAGCGCCAGGGAGACGCCGGCGCCGATGCAATAGCCCTGGATCATGGCGATGGTCGGCTTGGGGAAGTCGTAGACCCCCGCGTTCGCCCTCGCGACGGCGGCATTGTAGTGTTCGATCGTCTCCTTGCTGGAACGGGCGTTCTCGAACTTGGAGACGTCGGCGCCCGACACGAAGGCCTTGCCGCCGGCGCCGGCCAGCACCACGACGCGGATCGCCTTGTCGCTGGCGAAGTCGGCCAGGATGCGGGTCATGGCGTCCAGCATGTCCAGCGACACCGCATTGTGCCGCTCGGGATTGTTGAAGGTCAGATAGCCGACGGCGCCTTCTTTCCGGAACAGCACTTTGTCGGTCTTGGTCATGATGGTTGCGCCGTAATCAATTGGAGGAGCGAGGCCTGTTTCGGCCCTGCGAATACTTGCGGCCAGCCGCGCCCGGTCGGATTGGGTTATAGCTTGACGCCTTGGGTGTTGATCACGAGCTTCCACTTGGCCTGCTCCGCGGCGATCAGGGCGCGGAACTGCTCCTGTGTCATCGGGGCCGGGGCCGAACCCAGCAGTTGAATCTGCTTGATGACGTCCGGCGAGTGCAACGCGGTCATGGCGGCGGCGTGGAGCCTGTTCAGCGTCGCCGGCGGCGTCTTGGCCGGCGCCACCAGGCCGAACCAGGTCTCGGAAACGACCTGGGGATAACCGGCCTCCTTCATGGTCGGCACGTTCGGCAGCAGCGGCGAGCGCTTCTCGCCGGTGACCGCGAGCGCCACGAGGGCGCCGGAACGGACCTGTTCGTACACGCCGGAAATGTCGGGGAACATCATGTCGACGTGACCGCCGAGCAGGTCGATGACCGCCGGCGCCACGCCCCTGGCGTAGGGCACGTGCACGAGCTGGACATGCGCCGCGGAAGAGAACAGCACGCCGGTCAGGTGCGGGGTGGTGCCGACGCCGGGAGAGGCGAGCAGAAGCGTCTTCGGCTTGGCCTTGGCGAAGGCGACCAGGTCGGCGACCGTCTTGAAACCGTGCTTCCGGCTGACGACCAGCACCGTCGGGTTGCGCCCGATCAGGGTGATGGGCGCGAAGGCGGTCCGCGCGTCGTAGGGCGCCGGCCGTATGAACGGCTGCATGGCCATGGTGCCGACGCCGGCGATGCCGATAGTGGCTCCGTCCGGGGGGGCCTTGGCGATGTCGTTGGTGCCGAGAAGGCCGCTCGCCCCGCTGCGGTTGTCGATGATGATGGACTGGCCGAGCGCCTTGCTCATGCCCTGAGCCGCCGCGCGCGCCAGCATGTCGCCGGGGCCGCCCGCCGCATAGGGAACGATCAGGCGGATGGTCTTTCCGCCCGGCGCGGCCGCCGCCGTCCGCGGCAGCACCGTAAGCGCGGCGGCCCCCGCCGCCAGGCTGACAAAACTTCGGCGCGGAATTTTCATGACCGACCCAATCCGTCCCGTCCCGATAGCCCGCGCTTACGTCACGTTTTTTTGCGGGTCAGGGGAGGATAGTGGACGCTCGCTATACCACATAGTGCTACATTCCGATATAGCTATGCGAAATGCGTATAGTGGAGGTGTAGGGGCGGATGAGGGACTTCGCACACCGCATGAATCTGCACGACCTCCGCGTCCTGATGGCCGTGGTGCAGGCCGGCAGCATGAACAAGGCCGCCGCGCTCCTCCACACGACCCAGCCTTCGGTTTCCAGGTCGATCGGAGAGCTGGAACGCACCGTCGGCGCGCGCCTGCTCGACCGCAGTCCACAAGGGGTCGAGCCGACCGCCCATGGCCGCGCCCTGCTCGATTGCGGCGCCGCCGTGTTCGACGAGCTGCGCCGGGGCATGAGGAGCATCGAGTACCTGGACGACCCGACGGCCGGCGAAGTGCGGATCGGAAGCATCATCCCCCTGGCCGCCAGCTTCGTTTCCGCCGTCGTGGAACGGCTGTCCGCGCGCCATCCCAGGGTGCAGTTCCATATCCTGGTGACCCAGACCGAGGGGCTCTACCGCGATCTCCACGAACGCAACGTCGACCTGGTGATCGCCCGGAAATTCGGCCCCCTGGCGGACGAGCGCCTGGACTTCGAGTTTCTCTTCGACGCGTCGTTTGTCGTCGTGGCGGGCGCCCAAAGCCCGTGGATCGGGCGGCGCAAGATCCAGCTTGCCGATCTGGTGAACGAATCGTGGGCGCTGCCTCCGCTGGAAAGCGCGACCGCGTCCGTCGCCAGGGACGCCTTTCGCGCCGCCGGGCTCGACTATCCTCGCGCCACCGTGTTCACGGCTCCCGCCGAGGTGCGGATGGGGCTGGTGGCGACCGGACGTTTCCTCACGATCCTGGAGGCTTCCCTGTTGAGTTTCCCGACCAGGCATCCTGAGATCAAGGTCCTGCCCGTCGAGCTTTCCCTGGCCCGGGTGCCGAACGGCATTGTCACCTTGAAGAACCGTACGCTGAACCCCGTCTCGCGGCTTTTCATCGAGTGCGCCCGCGAGGTCGCCAAGCCGCTTGCGGATCTTGGCTGAGGCAAGAGGTCCTGGCGCGGCGAACCTATTCCGAAGCCAGGGCCGTTTCGAACTTCGCTTCGAGTTCGGGATCGAATTTCCCGTCGATCAGGATGAACGCGAGCGTGCAGGGCGCATCCGACCGGTTGCTCCAGGCATGGTTGGTCCCGCACTGAACCACCACGTCGCCGGCCTTGAGCAGAACCTCGCCGTCGTCCAGCAGCATGGTGATCTCGCCGGACAGGATGAGCGCGTAGTCGATGCTTTCGGTCCGGTGCATCAGGGGGTGGCGGCCGCCCTCGCCATGGGTGGTGGCCGCCGCGTTCCCCATCGCCTCGAAGGCGCGCGCCGAATCCTCAGGCGTCATCCGCCGCATCGCCTCGGACTCCGGCGGGATCGTGTTGATGCGCAGGACGGTCCCATTCGGGGTCGGCATTTGACGCCGGGGGCCTTCCGTCGGTTCCGGGGCCCTCGCGACGATCTGCGCCGGCATCTCGTGGGTGCGCCATATGTCCACCGCGAACCGATCCGGTTGAAGTTTGCTGACGTACACGAAGGGGGCGGGTCCATCGGAGAGGACGATCGCGCGGCCGTTCTCGTCGTGTCCCGTCACGACACGGCGGATTGGCTTGACCATGGGCACCCCCTGTTGATCCCGTCCGGCATCTCATCCGGACCAGAGTTTCGGCCGTGGTTACGCCGGTTGGCGCGGTGGGAGCAACAGGCTGCGGCGCGCCACCGTTCGACGTCGGCCGTACCTTGACGCGCGTCGTCTACTGCGGTGCGGTGGAAAAACAGCCGAAGGGGCCGCAGACAACATGAAGAAGAGCCCAATGCCCGAGGGAGAATCCCCGTCGCGCCTGATCGACGCCAGGATCGCGGAGCTGGACGACTGGAGGGGCAGGATGCTCGCCCACGTCCGGGCGCTCATCGGGCAGGCAGACCCCGAGGTGGTCGAGGAGTGGAAATGGAGAGGCGTTCCGGTGTGGGCCCACGACGGGCTGATCTGCACCGGCGAAACCTACAAGAGCGTCGTGAAGCTGACCTTCGCCAAGGGCGCTTCGCTCGATGACCCTTCGGGCCTGTTCAACGCCAGCCTGGAAGGCAACACCCGGCGCGCCATAGATCTCCACGAGGGCGACGACTTGGATGGTGACGCCTTCAAGACGCTCATCCGTGCGGCTGTGGCCCTGAACAGGTCTTCGGCCCGATAATCGGGGTGGGCTGCTAAAGGCTTCCCCCGTTTCGGGAATCGAAATCCCCATCGTGGGTTTCGCCAACATCAACCCGTCTGTCCGACAAAATCCGGGAAAGGATCCAAGATGCGTGCGACCCTCCGTCTGGCGCTGGCTTCCGTCTTGGCTGTCGTTTGCGTTTCCGCGCAGGCGGCGGCTCCGACGCGGTACCCGCCGATCCGGCGCGTGGTGACAGGCCAAGGCGCCGACCATGTCGCCAAGGTCCTGATCGACGGTCCGGCCACCAACACCGAATCTCCGCGCCCCGGCGTGGTCTCGACCCTGTTGTGGTCGACCGACAGCACGCCGGCCGCGATCCCGATCGGCGAAAAGCCGGAAGACATGGGCGCGCGCACCCTCGCCACGGCGCCGCCGCCGAACGGCACGCGGTTCACGGTGATCGACTACCCCCCCGGCAACAAGCCCGCGATGCATCGCACCGAGACGCTCGACTATGTGATCGTCATGGACGGCGAGATCGATATGGACATGGACAAGTCCACCGTGAAGCTGAAGCGGGGCGACATCGTGGTCCAGCGCGGGGCCAACCACGCCTGGGCCAACCGGAGCAAAAAGCCCGCCCGCCTCGCCTTCGTCCTCATCGATGCTCAGCCGTTGGGGATCGGCCACCCGGTCACCGGCCTGAACAATCCGAAATAGGACGGCAGCCGTCCGTCGTCGCCGAAGCCGGACGAACCCTTAGCTCAGCCCGCCGCCGAGGGCCCTATAGAGCGTCACCAGATTGGCGGTCCGGACCAGTTCGATCGAAACCAGGTCCAACTGAGCGGCGTAGAGCGTGCGCTGGGCCAGCAGGGTGTTCAGATAGGTGTCGGCGCCGCGCTCGTAGCGGGCGGTGGACAGGGTCAGGGCGTCCGCCGCAGCCCGCACCAGGGCCCGCTGGGCCGCCAGTTGCTCGATCGAACCGCCACGCTGGGCCAGGGCGTCGGCCGTCTCGCGAAAGGCTGTCTGGATCGCGCCCTGGTAGTTGGCCACAGCCGCATCGCGCACAGCCTGGGAATAGCGCAGGTTGGCCCGGTTCCGCCCGCCCGTGAAGATCGGCAGGTTGATGGCCGGGGCGAAGCTCCAGACCGAATTCGACCCCTTGAACAGGCCCGCCAGATTGGGACTGAGCGCGCCGGCCTGTCCGGTCAGGGTGATGCTGGGGAAAAAGGCCGCCCGCGCCGCGCCGATGTCGGCGTTGGCGGCGCGCAACTGGTGTTCGGCCTGCAGCACGTCGGGCCGCGACAGCAGGATGTCGGAGCTCAGCCCCGCCGGGACGTCGGCGAAGCTGGCCATGGTCTCCTCCAGGCCGGTCGGGGTGCGGTCCTCGGGCACGACCGACCCCACCAGCCGATCGAGCGCGTTCTTGGCCTGGGCCGCCGCCACCGCATAGGCGGCGGCATTGGCGCGGGCCTGCTGCACCACCGTCGCGGCCTGGTCGACGTCGAGCTGGGAGGCGACGCCGGCGTCGAAGCGGCGCTGGGTGAGATCGAGCGACTCCTGGGCGCTGGCCTGGTTGGTCTGCGACACCTGCAACAGCGAGCGATCCCCCGCGAGGGTCAGGTAGGCGTCGGCGATCTCGGCGACCAGGGCGAGTTGGGCGGCGCGGCGGCCCTCGTCGGTGGCCAGGTACTGTTCGAACGCCGCCTTCGACAGGCTGCGCAACCGGCCGAACAGGTCGAGCTCATAGGCCGCGACGCCCACGCCGGCGCCGAAGCTCTGCGCCTCGACGCGGCCGCCGGTGAGCCCGGGCTCGCGTGCGTAGGTGGCGGCGCCGCTGACGGCGACCGTCGGCAGGAGCTGGCTGCGCTGCGCCTCGAACTGGGCGTGGGCGGCCTCGACGTTGGCGATCGTGGCGCGCAGGTCGCGGTTCTGGTTGAGGCCGGTCTGGATCAGGGCCTGCAGCTTGGGATCGCCATAGACCGATCTCCAGGCGATCTGCGACGCGGGCGTCGCCGCCGGCTGGGCGGCCAGGTAGGGCGGCGCGCCCTGTGGGAAGGTCGGCGGAATCGAAGCCTCTGGCCGCCGGTAGGGCGGCTCCAGCGTGCCGCAACCGGCAAGCAGGCTTGCGGTCGCCAGCAGGGCGGCAAGGGACGGGGAGGGCGCTTTGGTCATCGACCCTCCTCCGCGGGCGCCGACGAGGGTGCCGGTTTGCGAACCGGGAAGACCTTCCGCACCAGGACGAAGGACAGCGGCACGAAGAAGATGGCCAGCACCGTGGCCGAAGCCATGCCGCCGATCACCCCGGTGCCGATGTCGTTCTGGCTGCCGGCGCCGGCGCCGCTGGAGAGGGCCAGGGGAAGCACCCCCGCCATGAAGGCCAGCGAGGTCATCAAGATGGGGCGCAGCCTCTGCTTGGCCGCGCCGATGGCCGCCTGGATCGGGTCCTCTCCCCGCTTCTGGCCGTCGACGGCGAATTCGACGATCAGGATGGCGTTCTTGGCCGCCAGCCCCATGGTGGTGAGCAGGCCGACCTGGAAATAGATGTCGTTGTAGAGCCCGCGCAAGGTGGCGGCGAGCAGGGCGCCGACGATCCCCAGCGGCAGCACGAACAGCACCGCCGTCGGGATCGACCAGCTCTCGTAGAGGGCGGCCAGGCACAGGAACACCACCAGGATCGACAGGGCGTAGAGCAAGGGCGCCTGCGACCCCGAGGCGACCTCCTGATAGGAGAGCCCGGTCCATTCGTAGCCGATTCCGGCCGGCAGTTTGGCGACGAGGGCTTCCATCGTCTTCATCGCCGCCCCGGAACTCTTCCCCGGCGCGGCCTGGCCCTGGATTTCGAAGGACGGCTCGCCGTTGTAGCGATTGAGCTGGGCCGGGCCGAAGCTCCAGGACGAGCTGGAGAAGGCCGAGAACGGGGTCATGCTGCCGGCGTTGTTGCGCACCCGCCAGCTGCCCAGGTCCTCCGGCGCGCTGCGGAACGGCGCGTCGCCCTGGATGTAGACGTGCTTGACCCGGTCGCGATCGACGAAGTCGTTGACGTAGAGTCCGCCCCAGGCGGCGCTGAGCGTGGTGTTGATGTCGCCCTGGGCCAGGCCGAGCGCGCCGGCCTTCTTGGTGTCGATGTCGACGTGCAGTTGGGGGGTGTCTTCCTGGCCGTTGGGCCGGACGGCGACCAGGGCGGGCTCCGCCGCCGCCTGTTGCAGCAACTGATTGCGGGCGGCCAGGAAGCGGTCGTGACCCAGTGCGCCGCGGTCCTCCAACTGCAGGTCGAACCCGGTGGAGTTCCCGAGTTCCGCCACCGCCGGAAGCACCAGGGCGTAGATCTGCGCGTCGCGGATGGTCGAAAAGGCGGCGTTGGCGCGGGTCGCGATGGCGGGCGCGTGGTTCTTGGCCCCCTTGCGCTTGTCCCAGTCCGTCAGCTTGACGAAGGCGATGCCGGCGTTCTGGCCGACGCCGGCGAAGGAGAACCCGGCGACGGTGAACAGCTGGTCGACGTTGGCCTTCTCGGTCACTAGGAAGTGGTGCTCGATGGGCTTCAGCACGTCGAGCGTGCGGGTCTGGACCGCGCCGGTCGGCAAGGTGACCTGGGCAAGGACGAGCCCCTGGTCCTCGTCGGGCAGGAAGCCCGTCGGCAGGCGGACGAACAGCACGACCATCGCCACTACGATTGCGGCATAGAGCGCCAGCAGCGGCCACGGCCGCGCGACGATGCGGTGCAGGCTTCGTTCATACCGTGTGCGGCTCGCGTCGAAGCCGCGGTTGAAGCCGCCGAACACCCCCCTGTACTCGCCGTGCCCGGTCTTGGGCGGCTTGAGAAGGGTGGAGCAGAGGGCCGGGGTGAGCACCAGGGCCACGAACACCGACAGCAGGATGGCCGAGACCATGGTCACCGAGAACTGCCGGTAGATCACCCCGGTCGAGCCGCCGAAGAATCCCATCGGAGCCAGCACCGCGGCCAGCACCATGGCGATGCCGAACAGGGCTCCGGTGATCTCGTCCATCGACTTGGCGGTCGCCTCCTTCGGGGAGAGCTTCTCCTCCGCCATGATCCGCTCGACGTTCTCGACCACCACGATGGCGTCGTCGACCAGCAGCCCGATGACCAGCACCACCGCGAACAGGGTCAGGGTGTTGATCGAATAGCCCACCGCCTTTAGCACCCCGAAGGTCCCCAGCAGCACCACCGGGACGGCGATGGTCGGGATCAAGGTGGCCCGCCAGTTCTGCAGGAAGACGAAGATCACCACGACCACCAGCACCATGGCGATCAGCAGGGTCTTGACCACCTCTTCGATCGAGATCGTCACGAACAGGGTGTTGTCGACCGGAAAGGACAGTTCAACCCCCGGCGGCAGCGACGCGCTCAACTCCTTCGCCCTGGCCTTGACCGCGTCCGCGGTCGACAGCGCATTGGCGCCCGGCGCGAGCTGTATGGCCACGCCGGCGCTGGGGTGCCCGTTGAGACGCACCGCCACGTCGTAGCTGTCGCTGCCGAGCTCTACCCGGGCGACGTCGCCGAGGGTGACCAGACTGCCGTCGGGCTGGGTCTTCAATACGACGGCGCGGAACTGCTCGGGCGTCTGCAGACGCGATTGGGCGGTGACCGTGACGTTGAGCTGCTGGTTGGGCTTTGCGGGCAGGCCGCCGAGCTGGCCCGCCGCGACCTGGGTGTTCTGGGTCGCCAGCGCGCTCTGGACGTCGCCGGGATTGAGCTGGAAGTTGGTCAGCTTGAATGGGTCCAGCCAGATCCGCATGGCGTGCTGGGGGCCGAACACCTGGATGTTGCCGACCCCGTTCACCCGCGACAGCGGGTCCTTCAGGCTGGAGACGATCAGGTCGCCCAGATCGTTGGTCGTGTAGCGGTCGGTCGGGTCGGTCAGGGCGGCGATGACCAGGAAGTTGGAGCGGACCTTGGCCACCACCACGCCCTGCTGCTGAACCTGTTGGGGCAGAAGGGGCGCGGCCGCCTGCACCTTGTTCTGCACCTGCACCTGGGCGATGTCGGGGTTGGTTCCGGCCTGGAAGGTGGCGGTGATGGTCACCTGGCCGGTCGAGGCGCTGGTCGAGGAGAAATAGAGCAGCCCGTCGAGCCCGTTGAGCTGTTGCTCGATCACTTGCGTGACCGAACTCTGCACCGTCGCGGCCGAAGCGCCGGGATAGGTGGCGTTGATGCTGATCGCGGGCGGGGCGATGTCCGGATACTGGGCGATCGGCAGGGTCGCGATCGCCAGGGTCCCGACCATCATGATGATCAGGGCGATGACCCAGGCGAAGATCGGCCGGTCGATGAAAAAACGGGACATGGGCCCGGCTTACGTCTTCGCCGGGGCGGGTGCCGCCGGGGGCGCGCCGGCCGGGACCGCCTTGACCGCCGCGCCGGGGCGGACCTTCTGCAGGCCTTCGACGATGATCCGGTCGCCGGGCTTCAGTCCCTCGAGCACCAGCCACTTGTCGCCGATGGCGCGTCCGGTCTTCAGCGTGCGAAGCTGGGCCTTGCCCTGGGCGTCGACCACGAAGGCGGTGGGCTGGCCGCGCTCGTCGCGGGTCACTCCGGCCTGCGGGGCCAGGATGGCGTTGGGCTGCACGCCTTCGGTGATCACGGCCCGCACGTACATGCCGGGCAGCAGCACCCCGCGCGGGTTCGGGAAGATGGCGCGCAGATTGACCGCGCCGGTGTTGGCGTCGACGGTGACGTCGGCGAACTGCAGCCGGCCCGCCAAGGGATAGTCGCTGCCGTCCTCCAGTTTCAGCCGCACGGCGGCGTCGCCCGCATCGACCTGGCCGGCCGCGATGGCGCGGCGAAGCGCCAGCATTTCCGCCGAGGACTGGCTGATGTCGACATAGACGCTGTCAAGCCGCTGGATGGTGGTCAGGGCGGTAGTCTGGCTGGCGGTGACCAGGGCGCCGGGGGTGACGGTGGACTTGCCGATGCGCCCCGAAATGGGGGCGGCGACCCGGGTGTAATTGAGGTTTATCCTCGCCGTCTGCACGGACGCCTGGGCCTGCTGCACACTGGCGGCGGCCTGCTGGGCGGCGGCCAGGGCGTCGTCGGCCTCCTGGCGGCTGACGCCCCTGATCTTGACCAGATCGGCATAACGGTCGGACTTCAGCTTGGCCGTGACCTCGGCGGCCCTGGCGTTGGCGAGCACGGCCTCGGCCTGCGCCAGCGCCGCCCTGTAGGTGGCCGGGTCGATTTGATAGAGCATCTGCCCGCGCCGCACGACGGAGCCTTCGATGAAGGGGCGCGATTGGATGATGCCGCCGACCTGGGGACGCACCTCGGAGGTCTCAATGGCGCTGGTGCGGCCCGGCAGTTCGGCCTGCAATTCGGCCTGCTGGGGACGCAGCGTCACCACGCCCACCTCTGGTGGGCCGCCCTGCGCCGGGGCGGCCGGCTTGGCGCAGGCGGCTAGGACCGCGCTCAAGACGAGGGCGACGTACGGGCCTGGACCGGTCTTGGGATGGGGCAACACGCGCACCTTCAAGAATGAATGTTTCATTCTCATCAGCCCCGCCGCGGGCGACAAGGAAGCGAGGCGGTTGATATAGAAAACGTTATGCGAGCGCCATGACGGCTGGGCGGCATCGACGAAAAAAGCTGAACTTTGCACAGGTTTGCTCGACGCGACGCGTCGTCCGGAACGCCCGCGCGAACCGAACGCGTTCGGCAAAGAGGCCGGAAAGGCGGAAGGGGCGTCGCACAGTCCCCGCCGGGGTCCAACGCCGCGAACTCCAGACGCAGTAGGCTAGACTATTGCCGAGGACGGGCGTCAGACTGCCCCGGTCTGAAAGATCAAGGCGAATCTCGCATGACCGTCCACCTGCCGATTCTGATCGGCTCGATTGGCGTCCGCACGAACCTTGCGGCAGGTCGACAATAGCCGTGGCGCACCCGTCAGGAAGAACCGTGGGTTTGGACCGGGCCTTTCGCGCGGCGCTCCCATCGCTCGCCGCTGGCCTGGCGGTCGGCATGGCCCTTTGCATGGCTCCGGCAAGCGCCGTCGCCGCCAGCGCGCCCGGCCTGCAATACAAGACCTCCTGGGAGCACTACCTGGCGCTCAGGAAAGCCGCCGCGGGCGCCCCGGCCATGACCTGGGCCGGCCTGCCGGATTGGTCGGGGGTGTGGGCGCGAGAAGGGGGTTTCACCTCGATGAGGTTCGATCCCAAGCAGCCCAAGGACGGCCGGGCGACGGCGGTGCTGACCCCGGAATACCAGGCGCGTTATGAAAAACGACTGGCCGATCTGGCCAAGGGCATCCACCGCGATCCGGTGTCGGAATGCCTGCCGGCCGGATATCCGCGGTTCCTGACCGAGCCCTATTCCCGCGAATTCATCGTCCGCCCCGAATACGTGGTCTGGATACAGGAAGAGGGAAACGAGGTCCGCAGGTTCTACCTCGATGGACGGCCGCATCTGCCGGACGATGAGGCCAATCCCGAACCGGAAGGGGATTCCATCGGCTTCTGGAACGGCCAGGCCCTGGTCGTGCACACCAACCACCTCCGGGCGGGAATCTATTCCTTCGACCAACCGGAGTTCAGCGACCAGGTCACGACCGTGGAGGTCATCCGGTCGGTCGGCAAGGACGTCATCGAGGACGACGTGACGGTCTACGATCCGCCGGCCCTGGTCGTCCCTTGGCATGTGGTGTCGCGCTACCAGAGGATCGTCGACGTTCCGAACATCCGGTTGAACTACTGGCCCTGTCTCGAGAACTCGAAGGCCGTGTTCCAGCCCGACGGAACCGTCACCGTGCGCCTAAGCGATGACGAGAAGAAATGACTGCAAAGGCGGGGCAGGGGATGTGGAGATGAGGATCAGACGGGTTGCGCCGATCCTGATGGCGGCGGGCTTGGCCGGGCTGGGCGCGCAGCAGGCCGCAGCCCACCATTCCGCAGCCATGTACGACTCGGCCAAGACCGTCGCGGTGGAGGGGGTGGTCAAGGAGTGGCTGTACCAGAACCCCCATTCCACCCTGACCATGACCGTGGCGGAGCCGGGCGGTCCGGAAAAGCAGTGGGATATCGAGAGTTCTGGATCCTCGGTGCTGATCCGCTGGGGCATCAAGCGCAACAGCTTCCTGCCCGGGGAGAAGGTCACGGTGCGCGTCCATCCGCTAAAGGACGGCCGCCGCGGCGCCTTGTTCGTAGACGCCACCAAGGCGGACGGAACCGTACTGGCGCGCCCGGGCTGACGATCGGCTCGCCGGCCGAGCCGATCCTTCCACGGAATATCCTGGGATTTTTTGCTTACGGCCCGGCGCGGTCCGCGAGCTGATCCGCGCTTGCCTCAGCGGGTCTGCGGCCGCTTTCGCGCGACCCGAAGAGATCGGCAATGGGAATGGCGAAGCCGTTCGAGATCGATGGCCGCGTGCCAATCACGGGGACTGATCGACCCTTCACCAGACCCTATTAGACGGCCAAGTCCGCGTCTTCCACAACCAATCGGACACTGTGCAGCAGCACCTGTTCGGCCTTTGAGCCGGGACGTCCGCGGACGGTTCCGCCGCCATGGAAGAGAAGGGACTCGGTGGGGAAGTCAGCTCCGGTCGCCAAAGGGAGGGCGGACCCGTGAGGGCCTCAACGGACGGGCGCGCTTGGAGCTGACCAAGCAATCGGCAAGCACACAATAACTATAAAAGACTAGAAAATAGGGGGCGAGGAAATGGCCAAAGCATACAAGGTTTCGTTGTTTGGCGGGGCGGCGTGGGCCGCCGCTTCGGCGACCGGGGCCGCGAGCTCGCGCAGGAAATCGCGGGGCTCGAGGATGGCCGGCGTGGCCGCGATGGCCCTGACGGCTTCCGTCGCCGGCGCCCAGATCGCCTACGCCCAGTCGCCGGCGAGCGGCGCCAGCGGTTCGGACGCCGCGGCCGGGTCGGTGGGAGAAGTCATCGTCACCGGCTCTCGCATCATCCGCAACGGCTATTCCGCGCCGATCCCGACGACGGTGATGACCCAGGACGACATCCACCAGACCGCGTTCCCCAACATCGCCGACGTCGTGAACCAGCTGCCGCAGTTGCAGGGCAGCGCCACGCCACAGGTCAACAACGTCCAGATCAGTCTTGGCCAAAGCGGGCAGAACGTCTTCAACCTGAGGGAACTCGGCGCCCAGCGGACCTTGGTCCTTCTCGACGGCCGGCGCGTGGTGCCGACCTCCAGCGTCGGTCAGAACACCACCGACATCAACAATCTGCCCAGCGAGCTGGTGAAGCGGGTCGACGTGGTGACCGGCGGCGCCTCGGCCGCCTACGGGTCGGACGCTGTCGCCGGGGTGGTGAACTTCGTCCTCGACAAGGACTATGTCGGCCTGAAGGGCAGCGTCTCAGGCGGCGTCTCCTCGCGCAACGACGATGGCGAGCGCGGCGGCAGCCTCACCTACGGCGGCCGCTTCATGGACGGCCGGCTCCACCTTCTGCTCAGTGGGTCGGGACAAAGCGTCGATGGCGTCGACGGCATCAATCCGGCGACCCGCAGCTGGTACAACAGCACCCGCCAGATCAACAATCCGGCCTTCATCAGCCAGGCCGCCACCCCCAATGTGCCGGCCCTGCTGACCTTTGCCCACGTCTACCCGGCCCTCGTCGCGCCCGGCGGCCTGATCACTTCCGGCCCCCTGAAGGGCACCGCCTTCGGCCCCGGTGGGGTCCCGACCCCGTTCGTCTACGGCAGCCCGATTTCGGGCCAGGCGATGGTCGGCGGCCAGCCGGACGACGTGTTCTATTCGGAAGCGCTGACCACCAAGCTCCACAACGCAAGCTTCTTCGGCCGTCTCGCCTATGACATCAACGACGACACCCACGTCTTCGTGCAGTTGATCGACGGCTATTCCCGTTCCGAGGGGGCCGGCGGCCCGCGGGTGAGGTTCCTCGGCAACCTGACCATGAACGTGAACAACCCCTATATCCCGGCGAGCGTGGCGACCGCCCTGAAGGCGGCCGGGGTCACGACCTTCGCCTACGGGCTCGATTCACAGGACCTCGGCGCCTACGAGCAGCGCGTCATACGCCAGACCAAGGAGGCCACCCTCGGGTTCGACGGAAAGATCTTCCGGTCGTGGAGCTGGAACGCCTACTATCAGTACGGCCAGTCCAACCTGAAGGACCAGTTGGCCAACAACCTCTACACCGCCCGCTTCATGCAGGCGATCGACGTGGTCACGGGCCCCAACGGGACGCCAGTCTGCCGCTCCGTCGCGGTCAATCCGGCCTGCGTACCGCTGAACATCTTCGGCACCGGCGTGGCGACCCCACAGGCCGTGGCCTATTTCACCGGCACCGCCCAGCAGAACCTCAAGGTGGTCCAGCAGGTCGCGGAAGCCTCGGTCAACGGCGAGCCCTTCAGCCTCTGGGCCGGTCCGGTCTCGGTGGTGGCCGGCCTCGGCTACCGGAAAGAGTCGATCGCGACGCCCTTCGTCGACGCGATCGCGCTCGCCAACGGATGGCTCTCGGCGGATTACGCCCCGACGCGGGGGTCCTACACCGTCAGGGAGGGCTTCGCCGAAACCCTCGTTCCCCTGGCCAAGGATTCCCCCTTCGCCAAGTCGATGGACTTCAGCGGGGCGGTTCGGGTGACCGATTACAGCACCTCGGGCACGGTCGTGACCTGGAAGGGCGGGATCAACTACCGGCCGATCCAGGACCTGCTGTTCCGCGGCACCCGGTCGCGCGACATCCGTGCGCCGAGCCTGGGCGACCTCTATCTCGGGGGCGGAACGCAGCAGCAGCCCAACGTCAGCGATCCGAAGTACGGCAACCAGCTGGTCGGCGCCTTCCCCGCCGCCAACGCGGGCAATCCCTTCCTGCTTCCTGAGAAGTCGGATGCTCTCGGATTGGGGGTGGTTTACCAGCCGTCGTGGTTCTCCGGCTTTAGTGTTTCGTTCGATTACTACGACATAAAGCTGAAGGACGGGATCGCTCCCGTCGGCAACCAGCAACTGGTCAATGATTGCTACTCGGGTGTCCACCCGGAATACTGCAAGTTCGTCACGCGCGGGCCAGGCTTCGTCGGCGGGGTCGCGGTTCCGGACACCATTGTCAAACTCATCAATGCGCCGGCCAACCTGGCCGCGTTCCGCGCAAAAGGCTACGACATCGAAGCGAGCTACAGGAAGAACCTGGCCGACTGGTTCTCCGGGTGGGATGCATTCTTCTCTGTGCGCACCCTGGCCACGCGGGTGTTGTCGAACAGCCAGGACAACGGACTTGGGGTCGTCCACGAGACTGCCGGGCAGAACGTCGGCCTGGCCCCCACCCCTTACTGGCGGGTGAACACCCAGTTCGCCTATGCCCAGGGGCCGCTTTCGATCCAGGCCACCTGGCGCTGGACCAGCGCCGGCGTCCTGTCCACGAGCTTCTTCGACACCAGCACCGGCCCTCTTACCGTGGACAACAATCGTGTCCCGTCGGTCTCCTATGTCGACCTGGGCGTGACCTACAAATTCCAGGTCGGCAAATCCAAGATGGAACTCTTCGGCCGGGTGACCAACCTGTTCGACAAGGCGCCGCCCGTCGCCACGAGCACGAACTTTTTCGGAATGCAGACAAGCCCGATCCTCTACGACGTCATCGGCCGGTACTATAGGGCGGGCCTGAGGTTCGAATATTGAGCAGACTGGCGTGGAGGGAGCAGATGACGCACAGACGCATTGGAGCTTTTGCGTGCGGCGCCTGGCTGGTCATGATCGGTTCCGCGGCGGCGGCCCAGACCGCCGCCGCTCCTGAGGCCGTAGCCCCGGAATACAGGCAATCCTGGGCGGACTATCTGGAGATGAAGGCCAAGGCGGCCCCGCCGAAGATACCCAACTGGTCGGGCCTGTGGCGGCGACGCGTCGGAGGGGGCGGCCTGGCCTCGTTCGGCGACCAGGATCCACCCCTGCCGGGGCTGCGCGGTTATGGGCAGAGCACCGCCCAGCTGACTCCGAAGTACAAGGCGGCCTACGACAAGAAGGTCGCCGATATCCGCAAGGATATCGAATGGGGCCGTCTCAGCTACTGCCTGCCGGCGGGCATGCCGCGATGGCTCGGCGAGCCCTTCCTGAAGGAGTTCATCGTCACCCCGGAAAAGACCTGGATGATCAACGAGGAATTCTCGGAGGTGCGGCGCATCCACACCGACGGGCAGGGCCATCTGTCTGAGGGCCTTATCGGGCCGCTGTGGCAGGGAGACTCCATCGGGTTCTGGGACGGCGACACCCTGGTCATCCACACCACCCACCTCAAGGCGGGCGAATACCAGAAGGGCCAGCCCGATTTCAGCTTCAAGGCCAGTCTGCTCGAGCGGGTCCGGATGACCGACCCGGAGACGATCGTCGACGAGATCACGGCCTACGACCCAGAGTCGTTGCTGAAGCCCTACAAGGCGACCTTCACCTACAGGAAGGTCAACGATCCGGCGCTGCGGCTGAACTTCAGCTCTTGCGAAGAAGGCAACAACGCGGTGCGCACGCCCGAGGGCGGCACCAACTACCTGCTTCCAGGAGATCCCGGATACAGGGACCCGAACAGCTTCGGAATTCCGGACGTGGCGTTGGATAGCCTGCCGAAATGACCAACAGTCCTAAGTGGGAGACGCCGCTATGATAAATCTCCGCTGGATACTCTGCACGGCCAGCCTCGCCCTCGCGGGCGCCGCCTCGGCGCACCATTCGGGCGCCATGTTCGACGTCAACAAGGACGTCACCCTCGAGGGGACGGTGAAGGGCTGGGACTTCACCGCCCCGCACTCCTGGCTGCACGTCATCACGACCGGTCCGGACGGAAAGCCTGTGGAATGGTCGCTTGAGGGCGGGCCGCCCGGCGGATTGCTGCGCAAGGACAGCTTCAAGGCCGGCGACAAGGTGTCGGTCCAGATCCATCCGATGAAGGATGGCCGCCCCGCCGGTACGCTCGGGGTGGCGACCTTCCCCGATGGTCACAAGGTCGGCGTGCGGCCGCCCACGTAGCGCGGCCGGGGATGCCCGGCCTTGATGAAAACAATCGATTTGAATGCGGCGGCGCCGAGTCGCAGCCAGGTGAGGGATCCATGAGACTGAAAAACCAGACGTTGATCTTCGCGACCCTTCTTGCGGCGGCTTCGGTCGGGTCCGCAGCCTACGGCGGCGAGGCTCCGGTGTATTCCAACCGGCCGACCACGATCACCGGCATTCCGGGCGTGGTCGCCGCCGGGTCGAAGTGGCAGCTCGTCGACACCTCCCTCGACCTCCAGGACGGCATCATCGGAACGGCGGACGGGGGGCTGCTGATCTCCCATATGGAGACCAACATCGTTCAGAAGCTGGAGCCCAACGGGGCTTTCTCGATGCTCGCGGGGGGGCTGCCGGGCGCCGGCGGCCTGTCGCAGGACAAGGACGGCGGCGTTTATGCGGTGCTGCGCGAGGGGGTCACGTCGGTCGTGAAGCTCTATCCGGACCGGCGCGTGCTGGCCACGGCCCTGCCGGACGGAAAGCCGATCCCCCGCCCCAACGACCTCGTGGTCGACGCCAAGGGCGGCGTCTACGTCGCCTCGGCCCCCGGGGTCTGGTACGTCAATCCCCAGGGCGTCGTCTCCACCGTCGTGGACCAGAACTTCCGCGGCAACGGCATCACCCTCAGCACGGACGGCAAGGTCCTCTACGCCAGCAACGACGCTGAAATCGACGCCTGGGACGTGCATCCGGACGGCTCGACCAGCAACCGGCGCGTTTTCGCCACCCTCGACGGCGACACCGGCGGCGACGGCATGACGGTCGACTCGGCCAACCGCCTCTACGAAACCGGCGTCGCCGGAATCCACGTCTATGCGCCGGACGGCCGTCACCTGGGCATGATCCAGACCCAGCGCCGCCCCACCGCCGTGGCCTTTTCCGGGCCCGGCAAGAAGACCCTCTATGTGATCATGATGGGGGCCGCGAAAAGCGACGGCGGTGTCTTGAGCGCGGCCGAAGGGGGCAAGCTGCTCTCCCGGTCGCTCTACAAGATGCCGGCGCTGGCCACGGGCTGGAAGGGTTGGCCGAAATAGGCCTCCGGTCCGGGCGGCCGGTCCCTCGCGGTCCGGTCGCCCAGCTGCCGAAGGCGTGGTCGTCTCTGCTCTTTGCGGCGACCCTAGATGTCGTGGAACTCGGCGACCTCTTGGCCCACCACGATTTCCAGCAGGAAGGGGGCCTTGGCCGCGACTGCGGCGGCGAGGCCGCGCTCCAGGGATTCGGCGTCGGTGGCCTGGGCGCCGGGGCAGCCCATGCTGGCCGCCAGGGTCACGAAGTCGAGGCCCGGCAGGTCGATACCCGGCGGCGACGAACCGCCGATGTATTTGCTGAACGCCCGCATCGCCCCGTAGCCCTTGTTGTTCATCACCACGAAGGTGATCGGCAAGTTGTGTTGAACAGCGGTCCAGAGCGCCTGCGGCGAGTACATGGTGGACCCGTCGCCCACCAGGCAGATCACCGGCCGGGAAGGCTGCGCCAGCGAGATCCCCACCGAGGCGGGCAGGCTGTAGCCCAGGCCGCCGCTGGCCATGGTGTAGAAGCTTTCGGGGCGGTTGATCTTGATCCGGCGCTGCATGGCGCCGCGGTGGGACGGCGCCTCCTCCACCAAGGCCATATCGGCCGGCGCGTGCCGGGCGATGGCCTGCATCACATAGTCGGGTGTGAGCGGCACGCTGGGCGTGGGCTCCGCAGCGGCCCGCCGGGTCACGGGGCCGACGCCCGTGCGTTGGGGCGTGCGCTCCAGGATCGTCGGCAAGGACAGGCTCAAGGCGCCGCAGATGGCGGTCCCGACCGGCGCATAGGCGGCGACGGTGGGGTCGTCGGTGATCTGGAACACCGGAACCGAGCCCTGCAGGATCGCGGCTTCGCCCGGGACGTGGAAGGTGAAGACCGGCGCGCCGAGCACCACCACGAGGTCATAGGGCGACAAGGCGTTGGAAAGGGCCTCCGGGGCCGGCGGAAGGAAACCCGCGAACCGGGGGTGATCCTCGGGGAACGAGGCGCGATAGGCCCGGGGCGCCTCCCACACGGCGGCGCCGGTGCGCTCGGCGAGCGCGATGACATCGTCCCAGCAGTGTTCGCGGTCGACCTGCGCCCCCAGCACCAAGGCCGGCGCGCGGCTCTTGGCCAGGGCGTCGCACAGCTCGGCGATCAGGGTCGGATCGGGCGCGGTCCGCTGGGCCACGCGCCGGGCCTGTATCGGACGGGTGAGGACTTCCCAGTCGTCGGCGGGCACCGACACCAGGGTGGGGCCGCAGGGCGCGGTCATAGCCGTGTGGTAGGCGCGGGCGATGGCGGCGGGCACGTCTTCGGCCCGGGCGGGCTCGCAGCTCCACTTGACGTAGGGCTTGGGGAATTCGGCGGCGGACTCCGCATAGAGATACGGCTGGGTGGGAAGGATCGAACGGGTCTGCTGGCCGGTGACGATCACCATCGGGGCGTTGTTGCGATAGGCCGTCATCAGGTTGCCCATGCCGTGCCCCAGCCCGGCGGCCGAATGCAGGTTGACGAAGGCGGCCGAGCCAGTCGCTTGCGCGTAGCCGTCCGCCATCGCGATCACGGAGGCTTCCTGCAGGCCGAGGACGTAGTCGAAGTCCTTTGGCCAATCCTTCAGGAACGCGATCTCGGTCGAGCCCGGATTGCCGAACACGGTGGTCATGCCGAGCTGGCGCATCACCTGCCGCGTGGCGTCGAGAACGCTGATGAGCTGGGTATCGAGTTCTTCACCGAACATAGGAAGCTGGACCTGTCAGAAGGAAAAAAGGGGGATCAGGCGCGGACAGCGCCGGCGCGGGGGGCCTGCGCCAGCGCCCGGCCCGTCGCGAAGATGCAGAGACCGCCGAGAAGGGCCGGCAGGATCGGGGTCAAAAGGATGCTGTGCACGCTCCAGCCATGGGCCAGGGGCACGGCCACCAGGGCCGGGCTGATGATCGCCCCCAGCCGGCCGACGGTGAGCGCGGCGCCGATGCCGGTGGAGCGCAACGGGGTAGGATAGCGTTCGCTCATCAGGGTCACCACGGCTCCCTGTCCGGCGATGGCTCCGGCCCCCGCAAAGAACAGGGCGGGCATCATCACCGTGAGGTTTGCGCCGCCGTTCGACAGCACGAACAGCGAAACCGCGGTCAGGGCGAAGGTGGCGGTCACGACGCTGCGCGTTCCGAAGCGGGCGCACAGCGGGCCGAGCGCCACGCCGCCCAGCACCGCCCCGAGGTTGAGGGCAGACGAGCCGAGAATGGCCAGGGCCGGTGTGACCCCGTTCTCCCGCAGGAGGCTGGGGGTCCAGTTCACCAGGATGTAGAACAGCGCCAGCTCGATGAACTCGGCCGCCCAGAACAGCAGGGTGATCTTCAGAAGCGAGGACGACAGCAGGGCCCAGGCGGACTGTTTGACGGCGTTTTCACTGGACGCCGCCAGCGTGTCGCCGGCTTCGGGCGACCAGTCGGGCGCGATCGCCTTGGCCAGGGCCTCGGCCTTGGCCGTACGGCCGCGCGCCACCAGGAAGGGCAGGGTCTCCATCAGGCCGAAGGCGGCGATGGCGGTGAGCGCCAGGGTCACGCCGCCGCCGGCGAGGAAGATCGAGCGCCAGCCGAAGGCGGGGACCAGGGCGGCCCCGAGAAAACCGCCCAGGAAGCCGCCCAGGGGCACCCCGATCAGCGCCCAGTTGACGAAGGTCGACCGTTGGCCTCGCGGCGAGAACTCGGAGATCATCGACGCCGTGGCCGGCGGCAAGCCGCCGATGCCCAACCCGGCGATGAAACGGTAGGCCGCCAGCGATCCGAGCGAATTGGCCATGGGCGTGAGCAGGGTGAAAAGACCGAAGCAGAGCCCGCAGAGCAGCAGCGCCGGCTTTCTGCCTATGCGGTCGGCCAGGGCGCCGAACAGCAGCGATCCGATCAGCAATCCGAACAAGCCGGCGCTGAACACCGGGGCCAGGGCGGCGGTCTTGACGCCGAACTCGTGCGCGATGGAGGGCGCCGTGAACGCCAGCGTCTGGTTGTCGAAGCCGTCGCACAGGCCGATCAGGACGCAGAAGCCAAGAATCCGGACCTGCAGGGCCCCGACTCCGTGGGTGTCGATCAGTTCCCAGGCCGTAAGGTGACGTGCGATGGCTGGCTCTCCTGTGGCCGGCGTGGAAGCGGGCGACCGAACCCGCCCTTGATAGAGGGTTTTCCGTGCGGCGGCAGTGTCCGCGCAGCTTGTGGAAGGCCCAGGCCCGACCGTCTAATAGGGTCTGGTGAAGGGCCGATCAGTCCCGGTGATTGGGTGCGCCCTCCAGGCGGCGCCGGCCAGGGCCGGCCCTATCCGATGTGGGCCGCCGCGGCGGTGGCGCGGGCGACCTCCAGCAAGGCCTCGACGGCGGGCTGTCGGTTGGATTTCTGGTAGCCGAGCAGCAGGGAATAGGGCGGCAAGGGGTCGCGCACGGGACGATATTCGACGCTCCCTGGATGCGACGACTTCGCCCAACTGGGCACCACCGTCACGCCGAAACCGGCCCCGACCAGGGCGATGATGGTGTGCATCTGGCGCCCTTCCTGGGCGATGCGCGGGGCGAAGCCGGCCGTGGCGCAGGCGGCGCGCACGACCTCCTGGATGCGGGTGCCCATGGAGGGCGGGAACATCACGAAGGGCTCGTTGGCCAGGGCGCCGAGCGGCACGCTGCTGAGACGCGCCAGCACGTGTTCGCGCGGCATGGCCAGGAGGAACGGGGTCTCCACCAACACCTCGCTGGCGAATTCCTCGTCCCGCTGCGGCAGGGGAAGGAAGCCGACGTCAAGCTCTCCACTGGCCAGGGCCCGCCGTTGGCTTTCGACGTTCATCTCCTGCAGGCCGATATCGACGGTCGGGAACTGCTCGCGGAAAGCCCGCAGAATGGTCGGCAGCACCGACCAGATGGCGTGATCGACAAAGCCGATCTCGATACGGCCCATGACTCCGTTGGCGGCGGCGCGGGTCATCTGCAGCGCCCGGTCGGCCTGGCTGAGCGTCCGCCGCGCCTCTACCAGCAGCACCTTGCCCGGCCCGGTGAGGGTCACCGGGCCGTTGGACCGGTCAAGCAACTGCACGCCCAGCTCGGCCTCGAGTTGCTTGATTCCCTGGCTCAGTGCAGGCTGGACTATATGCAGCCGTTCGGCGGCGCGGCCGAAGTGGAGATCTTCGGCCACGGTGACGAAATAGCGAAGCCGCTTGATGTCCATCGCTGCTCGAAAATCACGGGGACTGATCGCCCCTTCACCAGAGCTTATTAGACGGTCCTGCCCGCGTCTTCCACAACCTGCTGGCCGTGCCGGCAAACCCGGAGAAGCCCCCATGTCGCAATCCAAATTCTCAGCCGGCGCCGGCCTCCTGCTCGGCCTGTCGCTCGGTCTGGCCGCGTTGGGCCCCATTGCAGCTGCGGCCCAGGCGCCTGGCGCGCCGGCGACGCCTCCACGACCCAATGTGATCACCAAGGACCCGGCGTCAGCGGTCGCAGGGACCTACAGGTTGGACAAGGGCCATTCGGCGGTGATCGCGCGCGTTCCCCACCAAGGGGGCTATTCCTTCAACGTGCTGCGCTTCGGCGTGGACGATGGCTCCCTGACCTGGGATCCGGCCCATCTTGAAGCCGCCAAGCTGACGGTGACGGTGGACATGGCCCCGAAGACCGATCCGGTCGTCTACGCCCAGGATTTGAAGGGGCCCAACTTCATGAACGCGGTGCAGTTCCCGACCGCGACCTTCGTCTCCACCCAGGTGCGCCGGACCGGCCCCACCACCGGCCAGGTCATGGGCAACCTGACCTTCCTGGGCCTGACCAAGCCGGTCGTCATCGACACCCAGCTGGTCGGCGCCGGCAGGACCGGCGCCGGGGTGCCGACGATCGGCTTCCAAGGCGTGATGAAGATCAAGCGGGACGACTTCGGCCTGAAGTTCATGGGCGCCGGTCCGGCGGACACCATCGAGGTCTCGCTCGATGTCGTGTTCACGGCCCAACCGGCGGCCTAGCGCCGTCGTCATTTCCAGCCCTGGCGGCCCTGCGCGGTCGTCGCCTCTGCCGAGCCGCCCATTTTTCCCTGCTGTCGAGGCTGATCATGATTGCAAGAGCTGCGAACCTCCTCGCGATTTCCCTGACCTTGGCGCTCGCCTGGGGCGCGGGGGCGTTCGCGCAGCCCGCCTCAGTCGGCCCCGGGGCCGAATCCTTCCGGTTGGGCAAGCTGCAGCTGACGGCCTTGCGCGACGTGGTCGACGCCCTGCCCAACGACGGCAAGGTGTTCGGCGTTGATGTCGGTCCCGCGGCGGTGGCCCAGGTGCTCCAGAAGGCCGGCGCGCCGACGGACAAGATCAGGCTCAGCATCGACGCGTTGCTGGTGAAGGCGCCGGGCCGCGTCATGCTGTTCGATACGGGTCTGGGCCCCGCGGTTCACGGCGCGCTCGTCGCCAGTCTGGCCAAGGCGGGGGTCTCGCCTGCGCAGGTGACCGACGTCTTCATCACCCATGGCCACGCCGATCATGTCGGCGGCTTGACCACGGCTGCGGGCGCCCTGGCCTTTCCAAGCGCCACGATCCACATGTCCCGCCGGGAGTGGACGGCGATGCAGGCCCAGAAGGACAGCGAGACCCTGGCGCGCCTGATCGCGACGAAGGTGCAACCGTTCGAGCCGGGGGCGACGATCGCGCCTGGGATCACCGCGGTGGCGCTCTATGGCCATACGCCCGGACACGTCGGTTACGAGATCGTCTCGGGAAAGGACCGGTTGCTCGACCTGGGCGACCTGGCCCACAGTTCAATCGTCTCGCTGGCCAGGCCCGACTGGCGGCTGGGGTTCGACGCCGACGGAAAGGCCGGCGCGGCCATGCGGCGAGCGACCCTGACGCGCCTGGCGGCAAGCCACGAAAAGGTGTTCGCGCCGCATTTCCCCTTTCCCGGCGTGGGTCAGATCAAGGCAGTCGGGGACGGCTTCGCCTGGGTTCCCGAGGCTCGATAGGGCAAATCCCGGCCGTTGGCTCAGGCGGACTTCGGCGGGACCTGAAGGGACCTCGTTCCTCCCTCAACGGGCGGCAGCACCTTGGCTTTCAGAGTTCCGTCCGCCATCGCCTCGACGGCGACCTGTGCGTCTGGATCAACCTCGCCAAGATAGAGGTCCTGATCGGGCATTATGATCCACAGGCGCCGGCCCGCGGCGGCCACGACTTGCCGGCCCGTCCCGAATGCTCCCCGAGCGTAGTGCTTGAGTCTGGAGTAGATCGGCTCCCGCTTCCAGGCGAGCGGGTTTGCGGGATCGCAGGCCGCGATCAGGCGCGGGCTGCCGGTATAGGCGAAAATGACCACCTTCGACTGATCGGGCCTCAGCCGGTGGGGCATGCTTGGATCGAGCAGCCACTGGCACGCGAAGACCCGGCATTCCTCGGGCCGGTCAGCATAGATGGTGCAGCCCGAACCGATCTTGCAATGAGGACACCAGGCGCCGGTGGGACTGGCCAGCGCCTTGATCTCCATGACCTTGCAACATTGGGTGCAACTGCCGCAGTGCTTGGCATCGTCCATTTCCAACCCCTACCGCCTTCGCGCGGCGCTGGGGAAGGCGGAAAAAGGCGCTCCGGGGGGCGGCCCTTTGTCGGTTGCAGATCGACGGCCGCCGATTTGATAATGCCGTCAATCCAATGGCGGCTTTTCTCCGGTTGGCGCAGGGGCGGCCACTGCCGGTCAGGACGGCGCTTTCGCGTGCATGGCCTGGTGCTCAAGGCCGCCCAGCCGCGCGGCCACAGCGGCGACGAAGGCGCTCAGCAACATGCCGACGGCGATGAACAGCGAAGACTGTGCGGCGATATTGGCGGCGCGTTCGGCCTGGGCCGCCGTCAACGCCGCGGAGGCCGTGCTCGAGGCGGCGGCGAGCTGGTCGCTGTAGGGGCCCAGCACCGTCGCCGCCAAAACGGCTCCTCCCAAGGTGGCGACCGCCCAGGTGATCAGTCCGTGGGCCGTGTCCCGGAAATGGCTTTCGTCGTCATGCACGCCGATCCAGATCGTCCGGAGCCGGCCGGCCAAGAAGCCGCCGAGCGCCGCCGACAACACTTGGACGGCGATCGCAACGGCGCCGACCACCGGCGTGAACGCCGCGAGGGCGCTGCGTGAAGCGAGGACGGAAGAACCAAAGGTATAGCCAAGCCCGGCCGCAGCCAGGGTCAACAGAAGGGACATCGCAATGGAGACGCTCGCGCCGGCCAAGATCGCCGCCCACGAGATCGCAGGTTGCTGCCGCAAGAAAACGCCTGCCGTTGGACTGATTTGATCCGAAGTCATGCTGGCTGCCTCCCGATCAGAAGTGGTGAGTACACATGGCGAGAAGCAAAATGATCGGGATGGGAACCCCGATAAAGAACAACAGGATCGATCGCATAGCCGTCTCCCGGTCGATTTTCCCATTCGGGTCTGGGCGGAAATTTGAGAGATCCGACCAGAACCTGAGCCTTAACGGGCCCGCTCAGCCGTGGTTCCGAACGGATGCCTGACGACCCGGTACGGTTAGGACAAACGGGGCGGCCCCCAGGATTCAGGCCGCTAGGGCCCCCGGCTTCCTTCAGCGATAGCCTGACTGCGGGCCAGCCGACGTCGGCTTCTGCCCCGAAGCCCGACATTCACGCCTCGTTTCCGAGGTGATCGGGTGGCATTGCGGTTGGCCACATACGGACCTACAGACCAACGGATTGAGCGGTCGCAATTGGAAATCTCTATGCGGTCCTATCTCGTTTTGGCGGCGTGGTCGTTCCTGGCGGGCGTCGGAATCCCCCTCATAGGCGTTTTGAACAGCGGCATCGCGCGCAGTGTCGGAAACCCGTTCGCGGCGACGTCGATCACCTTCGCAGTCGCCATGTTCGCAGCGGCGGCGATCACGGTGTCGCTGTATGGCGTTCCCACGTTCGCCCAGCTGAGAGCCACGCCGGTCAGCGGCTACGGTGCAGGCCTTCTGATCGGCTTCTATGCCCTCTCGGCCACCGTGATCATCCCGCGATTTGGAGCAGCCAGCTTCATCGCCTTCATCCTCATCGCACAGCTCCTCGGTTCGACCCTCATCGACCAGTTCGGCCTGTTCGGAATGGTCCGCCGTCCTGTCGACGCGATGCGCATGGCGGGCCTGATCATCATCGTCGCAGGCATCGCGATCATGGAGCTTGGCAACTTGCGAAAAGCCTCCGCCTAGTCGCCGTCGGCCGCCGGGCTCCAACGTTTGCGCCGCAGTGCGTAAAAAGCGGAGTTGGGACCGGTCCTGGCACCAGAAGCGCGGCATTCTGGCCGCTAGCGCGCGGCCACGATCCCGGTCGAGGGAAGGTGCGAACAGCGAGATTCAAGGCCCGGAACGCCTCTTCAGGCTGCCGAGTGAGGTGAGCCGTAGCCCATTGAAGGGATGCTGAACCGGCAACATCCTCTGCCGCGTTTATGCTCGAAAGGAAGTTAGGCCGATGTCGAAAGAAGGGGAGGAGAGCGCGCTGCGCGAACTGCTGCGCTTTCTGAAATCCAGCGCCTACCGGTTCGTCACGACCACGCCGGAAACGCATGCTCGGCTGCTGCGACGCGATCCCCACACGGCGCGCGATCTGCGTGACATCTTTGGATGGAGCCGGGCGTTCGACGATGCACTGCTGCCGACGGCCCTGTTCACCGTTCTGCGAGATGCCGATTTCATGGAAGAGACCGCGGGGGGATGGAAGAGCCGCGTGCGTGTCGCTTCGGTCGACGAAGATCTGTTTGTGCACTCGAGCTTTCCCGCGACGGGCTCCGAGGCAGTATTCTTTGGGCCCGACAGCTATCGCTTCGTCCGGCTTTTGAAAGCCGAGTTGGCGGGCGGGGCGTTCGCGCGTCGTGGACTTCGGGGCCGGCGCCGGGGTCGGCGCGATCACCCTGGCGCGCACGGCCCGAATTAGCGAACTCGTCATGACGGACGTCAATCCGCGCGCCCTGGCCTATGCGCGCGCCAATGCCGAAGTCGCTGGCCTCGCGGCGGTATTTCACCAGACCGCGACCCTCGACCCACTGAGTGGGACGTTCGATCTCATCGTCGCCAATCCGCCTTTCATCGCTGACAGCGGCCAGGCCTATAGCGACGGCGGCGACACTTTGGGGGTGGAGGCCACATTGGAGTGGGCGAAATCGGGGCGCCGTCGCCTGGGTCCAGCGGGGACAATGGTGCTCTACTCGGGTGCGCCGATCGTAAGGGGTATAGACCTTCTGAAGACCAAGCTCGAGCCTTGGGCGGCCCAGGAGCATCTGGACATGGCCTATGAAGAGATAGATCCCGATATTTTCGGCGAAGAGCTGGAACGACCGACCTACCGCACGGTTGAACGCATCGCGGCCGTAGGCGTGGTTTTGCGGTGCTGAGCCGACTCGGCGGCGCTTGCGCTTTGGTGGTGCGGTCGAACGTCTTGGCGGCAAGGTCTCATTGGATTGGCGCGCGGACGGACTAACCGCGCACCTAAACCTACCGGCGGTAGCGGCCGAGCGCGATTCCTGACCATCATTGGATACTGCGTCCAGCGAAGGTGATTCCCTTTTCCACTGCCAGACCCTGAGACCGAGTCACCGCGCGACTACCAGCTCTGCCGGGGCACTGCATCGGGCCGGAGGAGTCTAGCGCCTCGTCCTCGCGATCAACGGCCAGTTTGCTCCGCGACTGCTCAAGCCGATCCCCGGATAAGGTTTTTGAATCCCTCGTTCTGAACGGCGATCGCGCCCTGGATCTCGTTCAAGGCCGCCTCGACATCCGCAAAGCTTGCAAGCACACGGGCCGTCCGGCGGCACGCAAAGGCGGACGGCGTGGGAACGATCGTGACCGGACCGCGTCGTAAGGGTCGTGGGGCCTCATGAGCTCCATCGCCAACGCGCGGAGCCTTCCCGCGGCGGTCGAGCATTACATAAGGGCGCGACATCTCCACCGGATAGACGAGGGTAAGCAGGCCGCCGATGGCACGATATTTCTTCAATTGCGAGGGAGCCCAGACTTTCCAGGACCGAGAAGGCATCGAGATGGATGATCTTCAGGCCGTGCGGCTACAGGCAGTCCAGAACGCCTCGGATGTGATGAGGGATCATGCCGACGCATTTATTCGACCAACGAACTGGCGGGTCCAAGTGGAGGACGAAGCCGGACGGACCGTGTTTGTCCTTACTCTTCAGACACAAGTTGGAGTCGAGCCCGAATGAACCCTCTGATCGTCAAACTTGAACGCCGCGACCGCCTTTCGGAGGAAGAAAAAGCCGCGTTGGACACGATAGTTTCTCCTCTGAAGCGCGTCAGGTCCGGTACGGATCTGGTCAGGGAAGGCGAACGGCCGCGGGAAAGCATTCTGGTGATTGAAGGCTTTGCCGGGCGTTATAACACGCTCCATGACGGCGGACGGCAGATCAGCGCCATTCATGTTGCAGGCGACTTCGTGGATTTGCACAGCTTCCTGCTCCATGTCATGGACCACGGTGTTATTGCTCTTGGTCCATGCTCCATCGCAACCGTTTCGCACGATGCCTTGCGGTCGGTGACCCGTGAGTTTCCTCACCTTACGCGGCTCCTATGGCTGAGCACCCTGATCGATGCCGCTATCCATCGCCGCTGGCTGGTCGCGATGGGTCGCCAGCCGTCAGCTGCGCAATTGGCTCACTTACTTTGCGAACTCCACGTGCGCCTCGGCGTTGTCGGCTTGACCGACCAGGACACGTTTGAACTTCCATTAAGCCAGAGCGAGATTGGCGATGTGCTCGGACTGTCACTTGTGCACGTCAATCGGATCGTTCAAGAGCTCAAACGGACCGGGTTGATCAGTTGGGTAGGGCGTAAGATTGCTATCCGGAATGTCGGCAAGCTGCGCGAGCTAGCCGAATTCAACCCTATGTATCTGCACCTCGAAACCGAGAGCCGCTGAAGTAGCGTATCTGGTTGCGTTTCCCCGTGCTTGGCGATTAATCCGCAAACTTACCCATTTGAGAAAGCATAGGCAGCCGCACCCCCGTATGTTCGGGTAAACATGGGCGGACGAAGATGAAAATATATAGCTTTGACTTTACTGATGAAAATGGGGAGATCGTTTCTATTGATCTCGGCGGATTCGACTCCGACGTCGAGGCCTGTCACCGAGCACGTAGCGAATTGCTAAAGGCTAGCATCGCCGTTTCCGCTGACGTCTGGCTGGACGGAAAGCACATCGCTCACGTTGCAAAGGAGCCGTTCGGATCGTCGATTCCCAGCGAAAATGGTCCGCACGGGGCAGCCAACGTTTGGCGCAGTTTCGCGCGTCCGGGTCAGTAGGGCGGGGTGTCGACCGTACTAGAAGCTAGGCCATTCGTGAGGCGCCCGGCAACGCCCGTTTTCCATCCTCAACTGCCCACCGCCTATCAGCGCGAACGGCGGTTCGGTTTCCGCTACAGCCCATTAGGCGCGTTTTTTGGAACGCATAGAGATCGAAGCGTGAACTGGGAGCGTCGCGCACCATTGACGACTGCAGGGCGCTGGAAGGCGAGGGGAGGGGGCTTTGCGCCGATTTCGTTGAAAAAGGCCGGTTGAGGCCGTGACGCGGGTCTGATTCAGTTCTCCTGGCGACGGGAGATGCGGCGATGATGGGCGAACGGCAGGTCGATCAGGCGGCGCTGTTCTACGCGTTCTCGCTGGAGCGACACGTCCCATCCGACCACCTGCTGCGTGGGATCGATCGCTTCGTGGATCTGGACGGAGTGCGGGCGCACGTGGCGCCGTTCTACAGCCCGATTGGGCGCCCCTCGATCGATCCCGAACTGCTGATCCGCATGCTGCTGGTTGGCTACTGCTTCGGAATCCGGTCGGAGCGCCGCCTGTGCGAAGAGGTGCACCTCAACCTGGCCTATCGGTGGTTCTGCCGCCTGGGCCTGGACGGCGACGTGCCCGACCACTCGACCTTCTCCAAGAACCGCCATGGCCGCTTCCGCGGCTGCGACCTGCTGCGCGAGCTGTTCGAGACGGTGGTGCGCCGCTGCATGGCCGAGGGCCTGGTCGGCGGCGAAGGCTTCGCCGTCGACGCCAGCCTGATCAAGGCCGACGCCAACCGCCAGCGGGGCGTTCCGGGCGAGGAAGGCCTGCCGCCGGAGGCGGCGAGCCGCGCCATCGACGAGTACCTGGCGGTGCTGGACGACGCCGCCTTCGGCGCGGCGACGCCGGTCACGCCGAAGTACATCCACCGGCCGATCCCGCGTCCCGGTGGACCGGCGCCAGCAAGGGGCTGGCGTTCTTCGCCTACTGCACCAACTACCTGATCGACCTGGACCATGCCGTCATCGTCGATGTGGAGGCCTCCACCGCCGTGCGGCAGGCGGAGGTGACCGCAGCCTGCACCATGAACGGGTGCAAGATCGCTTCGGCCTGTGGCCCGCGCGGCTGGCGGCTGACACCGCCTACGGCTCGGCCCCGATGCTGAACTGGTTGGTGCATGAGCGCGGGATCGAGCCGCATATCCCTGTGATCGACAAATCGATCCGGGAAGACGGGACCTTCTCCCGCGCCGACTTCACCTACGACCATGCTGGCGACCTCTATCGCTGCCCCAACGGAAAGGTCCTGCAGCGCAACCGCCGCTCCTTCTCATCGCCCAGGACCGACGCACCTCCGGACGACACCCTTCGGTATCGGGCCAGCAAGGCCGACTGCGACGCCTGCGCACTCAAGAGCCGCTGCAGCCCCAACACGCCGGCGCGGAAGGTGACCCGATCGATCCACGAAGGCGCCAGGGATTTCGCCCGCGACATCGCCAAGACTGACGCCTACGTCACCTCCAGGCGCGAGCGGAAGAAGGTCGAGATGCTGTTCGCCCACCTCAAGCGCATCCTGAAGCTGGACCGGCTGCGACTACGCGGCCCCTGCGGCGCCCGAGACGAGTTCCTCCTCGCCGCCACAGCCCAGAACCTGCGCAAACTGGCCAAGCTCATCCCGCCGGCCACGCCAGCGATGGCATGAGGAGCGGCGCGGCCGTTCGCAATCAACACGTCCGCCGCGCCAGAGGCCGCCTTCTTCAACGAAATCCGCCAACACTGGACATTGGTTCTCATCCGGAAAGTGTACCTCCGACAGGTGCCTCAAAGGCTGCAGACGACCCACAGCGACGCCAAAAAGGCCCACTCTGCAGCAGTGTATGAGGAACGGCGCAAGATGGGCAAGTCCGCCCTATTTCTTGGGGTATTGCCAATCGCCTTCAGGATAGATGTCTTTCAATATGGCGTCGATCTCGGGATCGTGGGTGGCCTGAGCTGTCCGGTCCTTCTCATGGACACTATTGAAGGGAGCGTTCCAGTTGGCCGCGGAGAACCAAGCCATCGTCGCCATGGCAAAAAACTCCATCTCGTTAGACATGGCGTAAGAGGGCGGGCTTCCTTGATTTGGCGTGAAAAGATGTTGATCGCGAGCATGCATATAGGCGACCGTGACTGCGTCATGTGTCGTCTTGTCCATTCCAACGTTATGGATGAGATGTCCAAACTCGTGGATGAGCTCACTTGCCCTGCCGTGGAATGGGTCGTTGATTCCTATGAGATTGGTTTCGCAGACAGCAGAGGTTGGGTTTTTGACAAATCCGGTGACACCACATGTGTCCTTTTTTGCGGCCGGTAGACTCGCGAATTCGGGGACCGATAGGAGTGTATTGCCTTCACTATAGACGGCGATATGCGCGCCCCGCGCGACCAAGGTCTCTCGGATATCGCCTCGCTTATACAGCATGTGCGAAATGATCAGATAGGCGAGTTGAAGGGAGCGATCGCAGACGTCGGCGTCGCCTAGAATGGCTATGCCATTGGCGTTGACATACTTCTGGTAGAACGCGGGATAATTCGCCGGGGGCGATTGCACCAAGGGAGCATCGGATCGCGTAGCCGGGCAGGCTTTCTTCGCTGCGGCCGGAACACTCACCGCCCATGAGATCGCGAGGATGCCGACAACTACGCCCATGTTGGCCGCGCTGCGCCCAGTTTTGCCTTTCATGCCCTGCCCCGTGTCCTGCTGTGAGGAGATAATCCATATCGAAAGCTGAGCGGAAGCGCATTCTCGAAGATACCAGGACGGATCGGATTTCGCCCGCTGCATCGCCAACCCGAAGTCTGAATTCCGAAGCCAGCCGAATGTCTGCACCCGACCCACGCCCCCGATTGAGTTCGCTCGTGGCGCCGGAGCGTGACGGTTGCAGGCTGGAAGTGGGTTTTGCCAGCAAGCTTGACCAACTCGACACAAAGGTGAGCTCCCCACACAACATAGAGGTCCGGTAGATTCACTTGCGCCCCTGGCGTCGCGACCGGAAAAGGACGGTGGTGAAGGCCTGCAGCCGCACCACAAATTTTCTGGCCTTGTACGAATGAGAAGAGTAGCTGTGCCCGAAGGGCTTAGGTCTCGTCTACCGGGATGCAAACAGCCCCTTGCTTTGAGGCGAAAGGTCGCTGGTTCAGCAGATTTTACGGCGACGAGTGGAAGAAAAGCCGCCGAGTACGTGAAAATCTGTCCGACTACCAATCTGGCTTAGGGAAGGGTGATGCGGAAGATGGTCGCGCTTCTAATCGATTTCAACGGCGGGTGCTCAATACCATCGAATGTCGGCGGGTCAGCAGGTTTGCTTCCCAAAGGTCCAGCCCGACGCTATTGCACAATGTCTACCACGATGAATATATTATTGCTTGGCTAAGCCGCTTGTCGGAACTGCCTTAGGCATTATATTAATCTCGCTCAGAAACCCCTCCAACCGTTCCGCTAAGGAGGCATGTGAAAAATGTCTGAATTGGTCAACGAAATACTTATTGGCTGCTTTCCAAATGTTTCCGAGTCTGTATCGGATGGGAATATAACTTATGAAGAAGCAGTTTCTGTAGCGGCAAAATATACTCAGGACTTTTACCCTGATACGAATATGGGATTTATATTCGGATCATCCTCTTGTGGAAGATTCAAAAAATTTTCAGATGTTGATCTGGTTTTGTTGCTCAACAAGCGAGGGATTTGGAAAAATATATTCGAGATATATGATGGAATTCCAATTCATGCCTTGGTATGTAGTGCCAATATTATTGATAGGATATTGGACTTCGACGCTAGTTGGTCGGAGCCTGGCCTCGCGAAGGGCCTATCTAACGCCAAGCTATTTCTCGGGCCACCTGCGGATGCGCAACGGATTATTCTATATGCTAAAAAGAAAATAGATGATGGGCCAGATCGCCCGCCTCCCGTCAAATATGAAAGACTTCGAGCCCGTGTAACCCATTTGATCGTCGAATTAGCCAGGGCAGAGCTTCTGGAGGAGGTGATACCCAGGGCGCTCAAGCTCTATGAACCGATATTGTTGCTTCGAGATTTGAGCCAAGGAGCTTGGAGATATCGGGATAGAGAGCGAAAGCTTAATGACGCTGATTTTACTTTTGCTTTCGAGAAAAGCTATTCCATGGTGATGTGTGGTGAAAAAGAACCTCTTTTGAAGCATGCTTGGGAAGTTTTAAGGGATTCCGGCGGCCCATCCCTTAACAGATTTAATCGAGATCGAAGCCACAATATTGAAAATCTATAGGGATAAAAATGATAATGACGCCTGATATTTTCCCACTATTATCAGCGTCTATAAATCAACGGCTGGATTTAATGATTCCTCACTTCATCGTAAAATAGCCTGATAAGAGACCAATGTTCCTGACTTTTTGCGTTCAATTTTTGCCAATTTACGAAAATCCGAGCCGTAAAACCTCGACGCGCCACCGCGATGGCCACTGAGGCGATGGGCTTGGGGCATAGATTGGGCGTGCTTGCCCCCCCTTTCGGATTAGCCGTACGTTTCGGACAAGATCATTTCGGTGTGTTCAACGCTTAATTTTACGCCCGCCGTCCTTAATGGAGCGTCGCGTATGCGCCGGCGCACTACCGCGGCCGTTCACCCCAAGACCTATACGTTTTGCGACGTCGGAGCGGGACTGGGCATAGCTGGGGCAAGCCATCGGGTAATCATCCGGAAGTCCCCACTTGAGTCGATAGGCCTCGGGCGTGAGGCCATGCACCGAGCGCAAATGTCGGGCCAACGTCTTGAATCGCTTACCGTCCTCGCGACAAATCAAATGATCATGTTCAATCGTCCCGGCAGGCGCGTGAGGAGACTCTAAGGGAGCTTGGGTGGAAGTTGTCACCGGGGCCGCTGCAGGGTTTTCGGTCTTTTGAGCGCGGTCCTCCAGGATCTTGAGCAGCGCCTCATGCACCCGATCTATAAGAACAGGCAGCTGCTCGATCGCACGATCTAGCTCGCTTTCTGTCCGTGACCCACTTCCGATATATGATTTCACAAGCTCGGCCGTAAGCTCGGCGAGCGCGCTCCTATCCATTCATTCACTCCAATCGGTCCGCGCAGCGTAGCGGCGCGACGGCACGAATTGAATCAAATGTAACTCAAAGCCGCGCGAAACGCCAGTGGCCGCCGCGAGGCCGCAAGTCCTCTCTGGAGGACGTGAAAGTTGCATCTGGTCAAACGTATTCGGCGTTCGCCTTAGGAGTGAATCAGTTTGTGCGGGTTGTGGCGGGTGCGGTTTAAAAGTTCATCTTGAAGTTGTTCTTCGGATAAGGCACGATGAGTTCGCGAAATTGGGGAGGGCGTGTGTGGACGAGGATCTTATCGCCTTGGTTTTGGGTAGGACCGACGCGGCACTCGGTCTTTTAATGTCAATCATGGTCGCTAAAGGATTGATCTCTTCTTGTGAGATGGCCGACGCTCTAGATAAAGCGGCGGCCTCGGTTCAGGGTCTCAGCTCCGGACGGAGTATAGCGACTGTTTTTCAATCGCTCAAATTACTGCTAACTCATTCCGATGCCAGCCCAGCGAATGCTATTCAGCCGTCGGAGCTTTCCCAAGGTAAGCGTCTTATTCAATGATAGTTTTCAGGGTGTTTTTAAGTGAGCGCGCGAGCGGCGAAATGTGTAGAAATTTGCAAGAGCGTTCATCGAATGATTCCAATTAAATACATTAGCGCATTCTTGCTTTTAGGCCGAGCACCGTTTAGCCTGAACCTCAAAAAAATCTAGCTCAAACCAGCCTCGTTTTCGGGGTTATTCTGCAGTTTCATCAACTGATCGCGCCGAATCGCTTCGGTGCCCAACATGAAAAATGGCGGACGCGCCGGCCATTGGATTCGTAGAGTGCGGCGTGCTCTCACGAAAGTGTCTTTCTAGTGTTGATTTTGAGAAATTATGAGTCGAATAGTGTCGAACCGTTGACACTTCCGCGGTCGACCTATTAAATTCCAGCCGGTTGGCGAGGTCGCCGGGGGCATCTCGATGGATGTGCGTGACCGTGCGGTCGCAAGCGACGCTCTTATTGCCTTTCCACACGATTGCGCCTGCCTTGAGGACAGGGTGGGTCTGTGGTTGCGGCTTGCGCACCGCCGATACCTCGATGAGGCAAACCGGCGGTTCGAAAGATACAAACTGAACCACGTCGAATTCCTTGCGTTGACAGTCATTAGCCGGAGCCCAGGATGCCGTCTCATCCTTCTAGCTCAGCAGCTTAGATTACAACCACCCAACCTGGCCGGCGTTGTCGATGAGCTGACGGCCCGCTGCCTGATCACGAAGACTGAGGACCCCGTGGATCGCCGCGCTAACCAGCTGACTCTAACGGACTCGGGTGCGCGGCTTCTGGACCAGCTGGAGCTGGAGCACGAGCAGCTCAAAAGGGATATTGAAGCGCGGGTTGGTCCTGGCTGGAGTGAGCAGTTGGCGCACACGTTACAGGAAATTTCCCGGTTGGTAGTTCGACCGGGCCGTGCGCCGCGCTAGCGACAGATGTAATTGCAGCGCCGCGCTATCTGGCCAGATGCTGAAGCATAAAGATGGTCCGGGCCGCCGCTATGGCGGTGGCCGTTTGAAGGCCGCCTAACAGTTTGGCGATCGTGAGCAGGACTACGAACGCCGCCAGCCAGCCCTTCATCGACATGGATATGGCGAACACGTTCAAACGCGGCGCGGCGCGGTTCAATAGGCCCATCGCAGCCTCCACAAGGGTAAGGAGAACCAATGCCGGCGCGGCGATCATCAGGCCTGAGCTCATAAGTCCCTGAAAGCTTGCCGCCGGGACAGAGGCTTCGGCCAGGCGCGGGATCAGCCCTGCGCCGCCTAGAGGCCAAAGAATGAAGCTTTGCACAAGGGTCTGCACGAACAGTGAAACACCGCCGGCGGCCGCGAACACCGCGAAGGCCGCTCTCGAAAGAAGCAGGCCGTAGAGGCCGCTCTGGCCGGCGGCCAATGGGTCGGATTCGCCGCCCATACCGCCGCTGATCTTCTGGTCCAATAGGTTGCCGGCGATCAAAAAGGCCCAGATCAGACCGCTGAACACGAAGCCCACCATGAGGCCGATGAATGCTTCGCGGGCGATCGCCATAGCGAGGTTTACGCCGTCGAGGGGCTGTCCCGAAGTCCAGCCCGTAAGCTCCAGCGCCCAGACCGACATCGCCAACACTAGGCACATGCGCACGGTCCCGGGCACGACGTCGGGGGCAAGAAACGGCGTGAGCGCGAAGGCGGTGGCGATCCGCGTGGCGGCGACGCCGAGCAGGATGACGGGGTTGAAGCCAGCGGCCTCGCTCATCAGCGCACCAGCGCCGGAAAGGCCGAGAAGATCTGGTCGGAAAAATTGTAGATGGACGAGCCTAGTATGGCCATGGTCGCCAGGAGGGTTAGGGAGATAGCGAGAAACTTTGCCGCGTATTGAACGGTCTGCTCCTGTAACTGCGTAACGGACTGGAGAATGGCGACAACAAGGCCGACCACCGCCGCCGCGGCGATCGGGGGCGCCGAAAGGGCGAGCACCAGCCAGAGGGCCTGCTCCATTAGCCGCGTGGCTTGGTCGACGAACATAGCTATTGGTAAGAAAGCACGAGGCCATGGGCTAGCCGCCCCCAGCCGTCCAGCATTACGAACAATAGCAGCTTGAACGGAAGCGATACGGTGGATGGCGACAGCATCATCATGCCCATCGACAATAAGATGTTCGCAACCACCAAGTCGATGACCAAGAATGGGAGGAACAAGAGAAATCCAATTTGAAATGCGGCCGTCAACTCGCTCACGGTAAAGGCGGGAACGATCACGACAAAGTCCTGGTTGCTGAGCGTCCGGGCCGTCTCCTTGGGCACCATGCGCTTCGCGTTATCCAAAAAGAATGTTCGTTCCCGGGTCGCGGTATGGCGGATCAGGAACTGCCGCAGCGGTTCCTTGACGCTGTCGACATAGGCAAAAATCGCAGGCGTGCCTTCCGGCTGCAGTTGCCGCGCGTTCGCAGCCTGAGCCTGTGCCTGCAAGCCTACGGGATACATCACATACATCGTAAGAATGAGAGCGATGCCGTTGACCACGATCGCCGGCGGGGTTTGCTGGAGACCCAAGGCGCTGCGGAGCAGATTGATCGACACAATGATCTTGGTGAATGAGGTCACCATTACGGCGACAAATGGGGCCAGGGTGACGATTAAGACAGTAACGAGCGCCGAAGCCGGCGTGAAGTTTGCGAGGCCGTTCATGCTGACACGGTCTCCTCTACGAGGACGCCATAGCCAGGACCGAGAGCGACCAACCGGCCGATGGCGATCGGCGTACTTTCCGCTAAGATCTGCACACGCAAATCGTCGTGGAGTCCGAGATCGAGGACGCAGCCAGGGCCAAGGTTGACGATCTGACCAACGGGGACGGTTACATCATGCAGCACGATCCGAAGTTGCATGGGTAGATTGTCGATCACGCCGGCCGCTTCCCCATTCAGGTTGGCGGCGGGCGATGGAGGTGAGGCTATCCTTCTTGGAGTATTTGGATCGGTTGCCGGCGTCCCCGGGACCGGCGGACTAGGAGTTTCACGGGCATTGACCGCGGGTTTTTGAGTGATTTCGTTGGTCATGGCGTTCACCACTGAAAATCTTTGATGCGGGACGAGTGTCTCGACGCGGAACTGGCTGGCCCCGCGTTCGAAGCGGCCAAGGCAAGCCGGGGCGTCCCCCGGCAGGTGCAGGCTTGCAACCCAGGGAGCCCCGACGACGAGCGGAGTCAGCACGATATCGCCCGCGCGCAGCAGGCGGATCTCTTGGCGAGGCGCACGCACGCCCAACATCTCGAGGCGGGCGTGAACCTTGAGGTTTGGTGCGACCGGCCTATTCGCCTGGCGGCGCGCCTTGCCGAAGGTGTCGGGCTCAAAGGCAAGCGAGACTCGATGGACGGGACGCCCTTGAGGCGTGTTGAGATCAAGTTGAAGTTGGAACTGGGGAGGCACGCTCAGTCCTGTCGGTATAAGCGCAACCCCGAGCGTATCTTCGAGCGCGACAAACAGCGGTTCAAGATGAACGAGCGGCGCCAAAGCCTCCGCCATCAAAGGGTGGCGATCGCTATCCGGCCAGATCGCCGGACGTCCCGCGATAATTTGGGGCGCAAGAGCGGCTCGGCCAGTTCCGGCCGCCAATTGCAACCACGGACCGGACGCCGACGGTTTGTCGAACTGGACACGCGACCAAAGGCCATTTGATGAGTCGGGGATGTGCCTCCCGTCGAAGAGGGCAAAAGCGAAGTTTCGTAACTCCGCTTCCTTGCGCGACATAGTCCTGAGCGCGTTATGGAGCGGACTAACGCTGTGCAGCAGACCCATGTCTGCCTCGCCGGGTGAGTCCGTTATTCGCATCGAGCTCATCGACGGGCTCACCATGACTCGCTCTCGCGCGGAGCGATCCGGATGGGCCGACCGTTGGTGGAGAACTCCGCCACCGACAGGCCCTTACTCTCCAGACGCCGCTTTAGCTCAGCAAGATCGGCTGTCTTGAACGCTTCCTGGTTGGGGCCCGCTTGGGTCAGTTCCAAGCTGACGGTCCCGGCCGAGGAGAGCGACAGCTCCACGCTTGAGGGCCCGGTTTCAGCTTGCGCGAACTGGATGCACAGGCTCGCTTCATCGAAAACGCGTCGCTCCGCCCATCCGTTGAATGGAGCCTCCGATGAGGCCGCTTGAGACGACGGCGTTTCCGCAGGCGGCTCCTTCTCTTTCAGTGCAGAAGGAGGCGCCGTGTTCGAGCCTGCGACCACCTGATCGTCCGCAGCGACCGAGCCGATGGCCGTGTTCTCCAGCCGGCAGGCGAGGCTAGTCGGGCGATGATCTGAAGAAATCCGCGATGGGGGCTGGGGAGCGATCCCTGGCGCTTGGAAGGCCATCTCCACTGGTCGGTGATCGTTTTGACGCAACTGGTGTGGGCTGGGAGGGCGCCCCGGGCTGTCTGCATAAAATGGCTTCTGTTCGGGCGGGGTATTGGGACCGTCGCCGAAAAGAGGTCGCGGAACCTTGTCGTCAGATGGATTGATGGGGGTCAGTTGATCAGGCGCGTCCTTCCGGCCGGATGCGGTGGCCGGCGAGGTGCTGGACGTCAGCAGTCCGGCTTGGTTTTCCCCAAGGCGACCAAAAGGACCCCCGCATTTGGCTCCGGGCAGCTTGGGTAAGATTTGAGTCGCCAATTGCGCTCGCGCCATCACCAACTTGAAGTCGTTTCCACAATGTGCCTGCGCGGGAACTACGCCGGCGGGCATTTGATCGGAGGCCAGGTCCGCGGTAATAGTGTTGTTCATTGGGGCAGAGTCCAGGAATGGGCAGGCGAGGCCTGTTCCGCTTCCTCTTGTGACCTGCTGAAATCGCGCCACCGTGTACTGATCAGCTGCTCAAATGCTGTGGATCGGCGCTGCACAATTACCAATTCCCCTGCGAGTTTTCTTTGGATTGCATGCAAAATGCGCTCTTGCTCGATCTCCTCTTGTAGGCGGCGACGACGAAATTCAGCTGCGCTCCCAAGTGCTTCCCGCCTCGCAAGCGCCGATGGTAGAAGGACCGTGTCTACGGCTGAGGATGCGAACCAGCCGTCGAGCTCGGCCATCTGTTTCTCTAGCCCGATGATCTGAGCCATCTCGTAGGCGACACGACGCCCCGCCGCCTCCGTCTCTCCCCGAGCGCCCGCGAGCTTCATCCGTAGCCGGTCGAGACGATGTTCATAGACGTGATGGAGCCGACGCTCTTGCACGACGCTCATGGCGCGCGCTCCAAGGCCCCTAGCATCTCGACGGTAGCCCCGAGACTTTGAGCATGTTCGGGGGTTTGCCGCAAAAACGCCTCGATCGAGTCGAGATGGGCCAAAGCTTCGTCAGCCTCTATATCGCCGCCCGGTTTGTATTCGCCGATTTGTCGAAGAAGTTCGGTCTCTTCGAGTTTTGCGAGCCAAGTTCGCAGTCTTGTTGCGAACGAGCGGTGCTCGGCTCCGGTGAGACTTGCAGACAGGCGGCTAATGCTCGCGCCCACGTTTATGGGCGGATAACGGCCGCGTTCGGCGATATTGCGCGACAAATAGATGTGGCCATCCAAGATCGAGCGGACTTCGTCTCCGATCGGGTCATGCTCCGGATCGTCCTCAAGGAGCACGCTGTAAAAGGCAGTGATCGAACCTCGATCCAACTGACCCGCCCGCTCGAACAGGCGTGGCAATTCGACGAATACGGAGGGCGTAAATCCACGACGAACCGCAGGCTCGCCCATGGCGAGACCTAACTCGCGCAGCGCGCGTGCGTAGCGTGTCACCGAATCCATCATCAGCGCCACGTTTGAGCCGTTCCGCGCAAAACCCTCAGCAATGGCTGTCGCCACGTTGGCAGCGCGGATGCGTTCGGCAGAGGAACGGTCCGACGTCGACACCACGACGACGGACCGAGCAAGTCCCTCCGGTCCAAGCGTTTGGGTGATGAACTCGCCCACCTCCCTTCCGCGTTCGCCGATCAGGGCTATCACATTGATATCGCTACGGCTGTGCCTGGCGATCATCCCGAGTAAGGTCGATTTCCCGCAGCCGGCGGCCGAAAAGATTCCGACCCGCTGCCCAAAACCGATCGTAAGGAGCCCGTCGATCGCCTTCACACCTGTTTCGAACACCGTCGTGATCGGTTGGCGTGTGAGTGGCGAAGGCGGTTCGCCATAAACGAGGTGTGGATTTAAGCTGCCTTCGATCGGTCCCCGTCCGTCGATCGGCTCGCCGTCGGCGCCGATTACGCGACCAAGCAGGCCCAATCCGACTCCGACTTCGGCGAACCGTGGACCAGCCGCGACCACGGCGTTCAGCGAGAGCCCCCGAAGGGACCGGTGGGACGTAAGGACCGCCGCGCCGTCGGAGAAGCCTACCACCTCGGCTTGAAATGATTGGTCTTCGTTGGGCTCGATGAGCCGGCAGGACTGGCCGATCCGAACGGCGAGACCCGTCGCGCGCACGATGCCTGCGAAGGCCCAGACGACACGGCCCTGCCGCTCGAATGTGGGAACCGTGGCCAGGGCCTGCTTGAGCCGAGTGTTCAGCGGGATCTCGCTCATTCGGCGGCGACCTGAACCAGCTCACCCTTCGCCGCGGCGAAAGCCCGTTCGACAGCTTCAAGATTGAGTCTAACCCCCGTCCGGACACGGCTTCGCGGCGTCTCCAGGATGCAGCCGTCGCGCTCGACGCTTGCGTCAGCGATGACTTGCAGTGGGGGCTCGGATCGGGAAGTCCAGCAGACAGCGTTTGCGACGCGGTCTGGGTGCAGACGGATAACCAGCGGCGGATCTTGAATAAGCTGCTTCAACGCCTGAACTGCAAGGCGTTGCACCAGAAGGTCTTCTCCAAGTTCGCCGGCGAGCTGGCGAACTATGGCGAGAGCTAAATCGCCCACCTGCGAGCGGAGCTCATCCTGAAATCCTCGCCACGAATGCAAAACATCGGCGATTGCGCGCTCGGCCTCAGCGCTGGCGGCGGCCTGCCCCTCTGCGAGCCCAATCGAAAAACCTTCGTTTCGAGTTTTTTGGAGAACCTCTTCGCACTGGACCCGACATTCGGTCCTTTGACGGATCGCCGCTTCCAGCAGCGCCGTGGCATCGGGAAGCGCCTGCACCTGTTCTGCAGGAACGCGCCATCCGTCGAGTAGCAGCGCATCTCGGCCTGGGACCAGTAGGATCAATGGATCTCTCCGCAGCGCATGGCCGCGTCCACTATGCGCCCGGCCCCCGCACTGTCTGGATGGGGCGTGGTTCGAGGCAACCTTGTCTGCAGTATAGCTGCGAGCCCCGTCGGTAAGCTCGCTAGCAGCAGCGCTGCTCCCAGCTGTTCGAGTTCGGCGGCATCTACACATTCGCAGCCCTGAATACGCGTGTCGTCTAAGTCTGACACATTGAGGTTCCAGGCCATATTGAAGCGCGTCTCGCCCAAGGCCGCGGCGGCCCGACGGAGAAGCGCGCCATCCAGGCAGTCTCGCCAGAGAGGAACCAGTGCGACCGCTGCAACGAAGCGGCTGAATTCCGCCAGTTGTTGCGGGTTCAACCGCGTCCACAGTGGCGCCGTTGCGATTTCATCGAAGTGCAGCGGTGGCCGGCACATGGCGTCCATTTTGGCCGCCAGTCCCGGTCGATCGGATCCAGAGCTTGCCAGTCCGACGGCGCCGTTCCAAAGCCGCTGACGTGTTGCCCGCCCGCTCATCCGAGCTCCCGCGGTGCAAGACGTCGCCGGCCGAGCAACCACACGATGAAGACCCCGCCCGCGAGCGCGAGCCCGCCCAGCGCCGCCCACATACCTGGCGGCGGAGCGCCATGCGTTTCGTTAGGGGCGCTGGACATATCCCGCGCCGGACTCAGCACGACCGTTACGTGGTCGTAAGGCACGCCAACGACGCTGTTCGACACTAGCGATTTTATTGAAGGAACCTGCGAGGAAAGGTCCACCTCAGGGTCGTATTTTATGAAAGCTGATGCAGAAGAGGGCGGGCGTATCTCGGAAAGACCATCGGATTCTGGTATTGAGATCAGCACTCGGGCCGAAATGACGCCGTCCATTCCCGATATGGTGTTGGATAATTCCTGCGATAAGCCATAGACTAGTCGAGCATGTTCCTCGAGTGGGGTTGAGACGAGGCCTTGCTTCTTGAAAACATCTCCCAGACTTTCGAAACGCTGCTTTGGGAATCCTCTGGCTTTCAGGATCCGTACCGCTTGCGCGAAGTCTGAGGCGCCCGTTGAAAGGCTCCAACTTTTTCCATCTTGGCTAACCTTGGCCGCCGCGATACCTGAATTGCTCAGCACCGCGATCATTTCGTTAGCCTCACGTTCGTTTAGGTCAGTGTAAACTTCAGATCGGCTGCATCCTGCCAAAAGGATGGCCATACACATATAGGTTGCCGCCGCGTGAGGTCGCATAATTTAACCCTGCTCGCGGAAAAGTTGCTGGAGTCCATCTGAGCTTCTGCTCGCGATGTTTGAGGTCAGTTCGCAATGGAACAAGAACTCGTTGCACCGCATAGAGAGCATGATCATGTCGCCTGGTGAGATCGTTCCCCCTCCAGCTTGAACGGCGTTCACGGCGCCCTGCAGCGCGGTTGCGTCCTGATCAACGAACTTCAGGGCGTCCATAATCGGCTCGACCGCCGATTTCAGCGCGGCCTCGGTAGATGAAGGCGAGGCAGATTCGACGGGCGACAAGCTCTGCAAATGGATCGCGAAGGAGGATTCCGCGCCCAGGCCCAAGGCTGGACCCGACGCGGAACCCATGAGCGCGGCGCCAGCCGAAGCCGGGCTTGGCGCGACGATCATTGCTTGCGCGCCACGGTCTCGAGCGCCTGGCCTACCGCATTGACCGAAGTCGCTTCGCTATTGGCTAGAAAGTTCAACCGCTCCGACTGGGCCGTCAGCTCAGCGACTTGAGAAGGTTGTTCCGCGCCCCCACCGATCTGATTCGCCAAGTCGGTGACTTGTTGCGCCTGTGAATCCAAGGCAGCGCCCCAAGCGCGCGCGAGGGCTTCGAACCAGCCCTCCGATCCGCCGGCTCCAGATGTGGTATCGGTCGTCGTGCCGCTGACGCCGTCAATGGAAGTCATGTCGCTTCTCCTTAGTAAGTGAGTTGAGTGTTTACGCCTGAACTCTCGAGCTCGATCCGGTGCGTCTGGATCGCCACGATGGTTTGACCGGTGGGTAGGGTCGCGCCGACGAAATATTTGGAGCCGTCCGCAGTAGTGACGTAACCATCTGGCCCAGGCGTTACGTCTGTGATCTGAGGTGAAGGACCTTCAGCAGCTCGATCCGCTAGCGGCTCGAACTCAATCTTTGCGAACGGCGCCTTTAGGCGTGCTTGGCGGGCCAGCTGATCGAGACGGAGCGGGTCAGCGCCTGCCGGAGCGGAGATCTGCAATGTCCCTGCCGGTGTGGTTCTCACCGCAACGTGCAGGCCCGCACTGTTGAATAGGTCCTCAACTTCCCGGACAAGCGCGTCGCCGGTCGTAACGGCAAGCGTCGCATGCAAGCCTCGGCTCACTAGCAGCGCCGATAATCGGGCCGAGGCGAGATCACTTGGCAGAAGGCCAGAGATAACCGTACGTCCTTGCTGCACGTGCACTTGAAGCTGGGTGTAACCAGCCGCGCGCAACGCTTGCGTGATCTGCTCACTAGAGGCGCTGGCTGACCCGCCCGTATTGATCGCGAGGAGGAAGAGGACGCTGCCGACGGCGACCAGAATCGCTGCCGGAACAGCCATCGGCAGGCTCGACCTAAAGTGGGCCAGCCGCCTCCTCAGCATGCGCAGGAGCGCTGACCAACGAGGGACGTCCTTTGTCTCCGGCGCCAGGGCCGGTTCCAATATTGCGCCGGCGAGGCTTTCAGCCTGGGCCCACTCCAACGCTTCTGGTTGGCCGTAGGCCAAGGCGAGACCGCCGAGATCTAGGGGGACGTAAGGAGGCAAGAGAAGGGACGCTGGTGCAAAAACTGACTGACCGAGTAGCCGGACCTCTCCTTCGAGCAGCTCCACCGTCGCGAGGCGTTCCCCAAAAATGATCCTAATCCGCCGCCCTTCCACGCGTGGATCTCGGATGACAATGTCATTGAGCAGGGCGTAGCCGACGTCGGCCTGCGTACCGATCCCCAAGAGCTGGCTTACAGCCGGTTTCGGTTCCCCAAGCACGCGCACATGGAAAGACCGCGTCGAGATAGGATTGGGTTGGGCCAACATCATTGCGCCTCCGCTGGGCTATCCGCGGTGGCGTCCACGCGAGACAGGACAATGGGCACCGCGCCGACCGGTGGGTGCACGGCTTCACCGGGTGAGGTCACGTGAGGGGTAATCAGGAACAGTCGTTCGATATGGCTGACCGTGTTCCTGCGGGATCGAAATAGGGATCCTGCGACGGGGACGTCGCCCAGGACTGGGATTTTGCTGGTATTGGTTGCTGTGGCTTGGGTGACCATTCCCCCGAGCAAGAGGCTTTGGCCGTCGAGGATGATTGCTTGGGTGTCCAGGCCCGAGCTTTGCACCACGGGCAGGGCGCCGACTTGCTGACTGGTAAACGAACCGTCCTGGACGTGGACAAGTAAGCGTATCTTTTGCGGCGCGCCGTCGCCAGAAATGTGTGGCGTTACCCGAAGACGGGTGCCCGCGACGACATCGAACAAATCGGTGCTTAGTGATCCGGCGACCGGGACATAGTAGGTCTGGTTATTCTGGAAGGTTGCTTCGACATCGGAAAGTGTGACAACCAGCGGCCGGGATACAATGTGGGCTGCGCCTTTAGACTCGAGCGCTTGGAGGCCTGCGAGGAACTTGTTGCGATCGCCGATGACGGCTGACACCACAAGCTGTTGCGGTGTGGCGGCGACGGATTGTCCGGACGAGGTGGGCGTGATCAGGACGTCAGTCCCACTCGATCCTTGGTATTCGAACTGGAAGCCCAGCGCACTGACCCGTTCTAGATCGACATCGATGATCGTGGCCTCGATCTCGACGATGCCGGGCTCTCGGTCGAGCTGTCTGATCAGGGAATCGTAGGCCTCAAGGTGGGCCGGCGTATCGCGGATGATGATTGCGTTTAGGCGCCCATCGGCTTCGATCCGCGGCCGCGGGCGCTCGACCGTGACCTTGGGGGCCGGAGCAGATTGTGGAGAATCCACGGGCCGTTCGGCGACCGCCCGTTGTGAATTCGCCGCATAGCCGAGCAGGTCGGCCAGCCCGGCGCCGAGAGAGGTTGCAGGCTTGGTCTTGGCGCTTTCCGAAGCGAGCCCAGAGCCCGCCAGACCAGGACGGGTTCGGCTCTCGGGCTCCACCGTTGGCTCAACCCGGTCTTGGGCGTCGTCCCGTTCGCCCGCGGCGATAAGCGGTCGCAGGATCGTGGCCACGCCAGGCAGAGTGACCACTTGGCCGGCCGCCGCGATCTTCACGTCCGTAGCCCAGGCGTACTTCAGCAAATAAACCCGATAATCGATGTCCTCATCTCGATGCGGGGGGGCCTGTTTCGTAGGGGCAGCCGCCGCGCCTCGCACCGCCGGTCGTTCCGGAATGCGAGCGGCCGCCGCGGCGACCTGCTCGAGAAACCGTGGCGCGCCGGTCGCCACGACTGCATCGGCCTCGATCTGGATCCGATTGTCTTGATCGGCTAGCCCGAGCTGCTGCACCCGCTTGAAGATGCGCTGGCTGTCCGCCTGGTCTTGTCCGAACCGACGGCTCCGCTCGTCTGAAGCGAGGTAGACGAAGATGCGCACTCCGTCGAAGTAGCTCTTAAGATGAAAGGCATCGGCTATCTTGTGATAGATGTCGCGAATAGGGCCGTTAAAGACCCCATTGACCCTACCCGTCACCGACGGGCTGATCACGGCTTCGAGCTGGGCTTCGGCGGCGAGATCACGAAGAACATTGCCGACCGGCTTGTCGCGAATATCTAGTGAAATCGAGCGAGCGGGCAGGGGGGCGGGCGCGGCGCTGGCGCCCGAGGCCAGGCCTGCCAGCCCAAGGCCCAAGCAAACGCCTGCTCCCAGTGCTGGGAGGAAAGATCTAAACCGAACATTCACGCGCTTCATGCAGCCGCGCCTATGTCGGTTTCGATCGGGCCTATCCAGCCGACGATATCTAGCTTCAGCGGAGGCTTTAGTTCGCTATATGCAAGCACGGGAAGATCGAAGAGCTCCGGTTCGATCAGCTTTCGCAGGGCGCGCCGCAGGTCCATGGGGGCGGCGACGGCGACGGCCCCGACAGCCTCTGCCTCGGCCTTTAATTGAGCTATGAGGGCCTGGGCTGTTCTGGGCGCTAACCCGAGCTGCGGCGAGCCTGTATTCGGGCGCACTGCCTCGCGCAGTTGGCGCTCAAGGCCTTGGCTCAGCGCCAGTGCTCGCAAGCTTCCGTGCGGAGCGTAGGCGCTAAGGATCTGCCGGTGGATCGTCTGGCGTGCCGCCACGATCAGATTGGGCGTATCCTTCTCCTTTTGGCCGGCTTCCGCCAATGCCTCAAGGATCAGATGAAGGTTCCGTAGCGGCACCTCTTCCTCCGCCAGGAGGCGAAGCACCTCAGCAATCCGAGTGGGCGGGAGCACTCGCATCGCCTCCTTGGCTACCTCGGGGTGGGTTTGCGCCGTCCTGGCGACCATGACGGAAACTTCTTGGGCGCCTAGAAAGGTGCTGATGTTTCGTCGCAGACATTCGCGAAGCACGCGATCAAGCTCTGGCTCATCGTTTGGCGAAGCGAGAACGCCGCGACCGATCACAACGTCGTAGGCGATAAGGCGCCAAGTCAGTTCGGCTTCCACCGCGTCGAAGCCGTAGGTGATCGGCGGCAGAACGATCCCGAGCCGTCCTTCGAACTCGGCCAATAGCGTAAGTAGAATTGCTTCGATGCGCTGTGAGCCTAGGGAGCGGACGCCATCGCCGAGGCGCAGCCGCAGGGGCTCCGGCGCAGAGGCGGGTGGGGGAAGGACGAGCCCACCGGCCACGGGAGGCGACATGACCAATCCACGAGCGCGCGCCGCGGCTAGAACCCTATCGCGCAAGGCGGGTTCCAGCATTACCCCCGTGATTACGCCGGCCACTCCAAGCAAGAGGAACATTGCGGATGGGAAGCCGGGCACGAAAGCAAGGGTGCAGCAAAGAATACCTGCCGCCAGCGGAACGCGCGGGCGCTGAAGCAGCTGCCCACGGATTGATTCGCCAAGGTGCCGATCGTCGCCTTCGATCGTAGTCCGAGTCACTACGAGGCCAGCTGATAAGGCCAGCAGGAGTGCGGGGACCTGGGTCACCATCCCATCTCCGATGGTGAGGACCGAATAGGTCTGTAAAGCCTCTTCAAGGGACAGCTGCCGTTGGAGGACTCCCACCGCCAGGCCGCCTACCAGATTGACCAGCAGGATCACGATGCCTGCGATGGCGTCTCCTTTGATAAATTTCATTGCTCCGTCGAGGCTGCCGTGGAGCTTGCTTTCCAGTTCCAGCATTCGGCGCCGACGGCGCGCCTCGTCCTTGTCGATCAAGCCAGATCGTAGATCGCTGTCGATCGACATCTGCTTACCGGGCATGGCATCGAGGCTGAACCGGGCGGTCACTTCGCCAACCCGCTCCGCGCCCTTCGCTATCACGATGAACTGAACGATTGTGATCACCGCAAAGACGACTAGGCCGATAACTAAATTTCCGCCTGCGGCGAGATGCCCAAATGTGTCGATGATCCGACCGGCGTGTCCGGAGGACAAGATCATCCGTGTCGCAGCAATTGATAACGCCAGGCGGTATACGGTGGCTAGCAGCAAAACGCTAGGGAAAGCGGGAAAATTGGTCGGAGATGACATGTATATGGCCGCTATTAGCAACATAACGCCCATAGCAATATTTATAGCGATTAATCCATCGAGCAGCAAAATGGGAACTGGAGCAATTATTATCGCTATAATTACCGCAATCGCAAATATGATTGCTATATCGCTATATGAGGCGATGCCCCCCGCGGGGAGCCATCTCCGAATGTTCCGCCGGCTTGCCCCGACCGGCTCCCTGGGCGTTCGGATTGTGTCCATACCGGCTCGCCCTTGTGTTAATTTCCATTTACACCTGATATGGATTGTGTCGATTAGTCAATCGGCGCGGTGAGGAAACGGTCTGGATTTGAATGAAGGGCGGGAGCGACAGTTCGGAAAAGAAGTGGCGAGCTACGCCCCGCCGTTGGCGCGAAGCTCGCCGCCAAGGCGAGGCCGCCAAGAGTCGCGAACTGACCGCAGCGGCGGCGCTGGTCGGATGGCTGGCGGCTTCGTGGTTGATGGGCGACTGGGCCGTCCGACGTATTGAGTCATTACTAAACGTGAGCTTGGTGGCGGTCCGCGGTGAAGCCAGTTCAGACGTCTATGCGCAGGCGTTTGATGCGGGACGCGTCCTGACAGAGGTCGTCGTTGCCCTTGCTATACCTGCCGCAGTCCTCGGATCGGCAGCGGCATTTCTGCAGGTAGGGCCCATTCTTGCGCTCAATCGGATAAGCGCGGATCTCAATCGACTGAATCCGACCGCCCAGCTTCGAAACCTTTTCAAGCCCGAAGGCCTAATCGAGCTCTTGAAGATGCTCGTTACGGTGCTCGCCTTAGCGTGGATTCTCACTCAGCTGCTTGAAGCGATCACCCCCCAAGCGTTGGCTCTGTCCGACGTCAGGCCGGGGGTTGGTGCGCATCTGCTTAGTGTTGAACTTCGCCATTTCCTTGCCGTGGCGACTGTTGTGAGCGTCGTCGTTGGTGCCTTAGATCTGCTCTATCAACGCTTTTCTTTCGAGCGGCGCCTTCGGATGAGCCGAGAAGAGGTCAAACAGGATCGCAAGGCGATGGAGGGCGACCCGCGCGTAAAACGGCGCCGCCGGGATCTCTATCGCGCTTGGATCGAACACAGTGCAAAGCAGGCAGCGGCAGGCGCCACGGTCGTTGTCGTCAATCCTACGCACATTGCCGTGGCCATGGCGTACGACCCAACCTTACACGCGGCGCCTGTCGTCAGCACCAAAGGGGAGGGGCCGATAGCCGCACTAATCCGCGCTGCAGCTGAAGAGGCACAGGTGCCGATTGTCGAAAACATTATGCTTGCCAGATCGTTGCATGAATTAGTCGAGATCGACGACGTGGTTCCGGAGCCGCTTTTTGGGGCTGTGGCCGAGGTGATCAGCTGGGCCAACACATTACGAACGGCGGCGGCAAGGGCGGCATCGGTCGAATCTGATTGAAAGGCTAGCGATGGAAATCTTGAATATAGCGTTCTCGCTCGCTTTGGTGCTCGCTCTTGCCTACACAGGATTGTGGGCGCTGAAGCACCTACCAACGGTGCGACAGCGTCCGTCGCCGTTGAGCTTTCTCGCCGCCTTGCCAGTCGGAGGGCGAGAGCGGCTGGTCCTTATCCGATGGAACGGACGCGATCTCCTGGTCGGAGTTTCGGCTGGTTCCATTTCCGTAATCGCGGAAGGCGTCAGCGAACCGGATCTTCAAAACGATTGGGATGAACGTCCTAACGCAAGTCCGACCACTGTGTTCAGTCGATTGGCGCAGCGCTGGCGGCGACCAGGTTAAGTGGACGAGCGGGGCGTAGGGATCGCAACACGTCAGCCGATCCGCCGGCGGCGCTAATTCTAGGTTAAAAAACTAAAGCAAATCGGGACGGTTTTACGGGTTTCGGCAAGGAGAATCGAGATGAGCTTTTTCATTGGTGAACTATACGGTAAAGATTTCGACTTTCCTCAGCGAAAGCTGCCACCTTGGAAGCGCTATATGGTTGCCGCCATTCCTCGGACGGGCAGCACATATCTTTGTACGCAGCTTTGGAGGACAGGCCTTCTCGGCGCACCGCTAGAATATATAAACCTGAGGAATATAACAGGTATTGTGGAACGATTTGGAAATGGGGATCCCATAGCATATTGGCGCAAGCTACAGGAGTACCGAACATCTCCAAATGGAGTGTTTGGATTTAAGGCATTCATCCCAGACTATCAGCGAATAGCTAATGATCACGAAGAGTTTTTGCCCGAGATTCATTCCGAAGAAGTCATCTACATTACTCGACGTAACAAGGTCGCTCAGGCGGTCTCCTATGCCCGGGCTACCGTCACCGCGGCTTGGTTTGCTGGCGTTCCGGAAAAAATCCAGCCGACGTATGATTTTAAAAAGATAGCCACGGCGGAAAAGTGGATCGCCGACCAAGAGGCCGCGTGGGAATTCTTATTCAATAGGACAAAGGTTCGGCCATTGCGAATCCAATACGAAGATCTTCTTTCAGACCCCCAAGCGGCCGTGGACGCCATTGCCAAACGTGTGGGCGTTGAACTTTCGAATTTCGATCGGATAGAGATGCCAGGATTAGAAAGGCAATCGGGCGCAGAAAGCATAGAGTGGGCGGCTCGATTTATAGCGGAACGCGAGCAGACCAAATCCCTGGCGTAAATTCGCTGGACGTCGTCAGGTTCTACCAGCATCTATGATTCGCAGGTTTCACCTTGCAGGTGGCGGAGATGTCTAGTCAAGTGGGCTGCGCGTCCGGTTGGAGGCACGCTCCTGTGCGTGTGGTCGCAAATGCTGATCTACCCTTCCCAAAGGAACATGCAAATTCCCTTCGGTTTGTTGCATTGAGTGGCTGTGATTGCCATGCCGTAGCGATCAATTCCAAAAGCAAATATCGGGCGATATAAGGTATATGATCAGTTTATTGAAGCGTTAATGAAAAACACGGAAGACTGGATGACTATTTGGTGCCAAGTATAGGTGCCCTTCCGCCCGGTCAATGAGAATTTTGTGCGAAAGAAAAAAGTCGAATCCAAGCAGAACGTCTACGCGAACGCCCCCAGAAACCTGGATTTCAGATGGGCGGATAATCTCTGAGCCAATCGAAAACTGATTAATTGTGGCGGTTCGCACCGAAAATGTCGCGCCAGTAAGCCCACCTTGAATATTTCTGGAAGTTCCACTTGTATAATTATTTGGGCCGACGCCGCTAATCCGCGCAGTGTCCTCGTTTATGTAAGACGAAAACGCCCCCGTATCCAACATAACCGTTACGGGTTGGCCGTTTAACCTAGCTGAGGTGCGAAACTGATGGGCACCGTTAGACTCCAACGACAGAACGGAGATCGATTGACCTTCTCCCCAATCATCTAAGTCCTTCTTTTGGCATCGACCGGGCCCAAAGGTCCGAATAATACCCCTGGCTAGATCGAATTCGATATAGCGCCCGTTCAGGTGTTCGTTGCCCAAACGCCCTGCTGGACCCGGCTCCGCGAAACTTCCGCCAATAAAAAGTTTGGTTCGGGAAAATAACTCTCCTCCTACGATAAATTCTCTAACGGTTCCGACACCCCACCTGCATTTTACCACCGATGCCGACGGCTTGGACGGATCCTTCCTTGGCAATGCCTAGGCTGGCTGCGGCTTCTTCTCGCAGCATCGTCACACCGCCGGTGTCGAGCATAAGTCGCGCGTCAACACCATTGATCTTAACGGGGACGAAGGGTTTGCCACCCTCCACTTGGACCGGAACGTCGGCGATTTTTGGAAGCCGGCACATTGCCGTCGCGTTGGTTGTGACTAAACGTCCGGTTAAAAAGAAAGTGGCGATAGATGCAATGCGAACATGCAATTCCGTCATGGGCCGACTCCCCCAAAGAAAACCCTATAGCTCCTGCAAGGCGCTTTAATTTTCTCAATACAAAATACATAAAAATTTCTATTTACTGCGTCGGATCCTTTAATCTCCGCTTAGAAATGTGATCCGAAGCCCCAGTTCCTCCGTTCGGTGGTGCCTCGCCGCGAAAGTAATGACGTTGCCATCCTTGTTTCAACGTCGCAGGATCTCTTTTGGCTAAATCACTGTTAAATTTATTCCGCGATTCCATCCAGGAATGAAATTCGTCCCGCAATTTGGGATCTTCATGCAGTTCCCGAATTTGAGGCTTAATTCCATCGAGTTTTTTGTGCTCCATGAGGTTTATGAAGCAGAATGGCTCGCCCTTTTCGAACCGAACGCGGCCGGGCGCAGTAAATATCCAATTCATTGTGAAAGAAAAGGGTAGCCAGTCCGTCTCTACGATTCCGGTCAAGGGGCTAATCCCGTGCTTCGGTTGATTGGGCGACCCTGAAGTCAATACGGCCCAGCCGGGGTCAGTCCGAAATAAGTAACCTGGATGAAATGTGAGGACACCGCCTTGGAAATGAGAACTGATGAAATGCGCGTGATCATTTAGCGGGGGGTCAGGAAGGATCGCAATATCTGATGTAAGGGGTCCGCCGTTCCACTCCACGGTTGCACCGAAAGGGCATAGGAGTTCCCATCCCGTCGCATTCGCCACCGTCATCGGCAGGCACCGGTACGGTGCCCGTGATCCGAAATCTTCCATCCATTGGCGCTCTGGGCGCCCCGGCCTGAGTTCCGGTGGATTCGTGGTTAGCCGAAAACAATCCAGTTTCATGTGACCTTTCCCCAGCAAGAAAAGTTTTTTGCCTTTTGGCGTTTGCTTTCTATGGTTGGGCTTGTGAGCCCGTAATTTCTAGAATTCTGGATTTACCTCGCGATATCCCACTATAACTTCTGGGGGATAACCGCGGCGATGTTTATCCAGGCCTGCATGAATGGCTGGCGTTATTTCGGTTAGCCCCGAGGGTGAAAGGCGCAATACGCAATCTGCGATGTTAAGCAGTGCGGTGCGGCGGGTCACCACGATTCGAGTCGCGGGGAAATTTCCCAACACCTTCGCTAGGCTTAGGTCAACGGAGGTGCTCAATCGAATACCCGGATCGTCGAAGAGAAGGATTTTTGGCTGCTGGTATATCGCCCGCGCCAGGGCAATTCTGAGGCGCAGCCAACTTGACATTTGGCCGTGAACCATTTCGTGTATACCTCGGGTCAACGCTCGGATATCATCTTCGGCTTCTGCAGACCTCAAGCAATCCCAGATTATATCGTGATTTGGACGCTGCGCGTACATCGATACATTTTCAGCTATGCTGCCTGGTAGGAGAATGATCGGTCCGAAGATGGATGCGATCTGGCCTGGAGGAGGCGGAGTCTGGCCCGGATGCGGCGATGTGCAATGCCAATTGATCGTGCCGGCGGTCGGAATGTAGTCGCCAGCCAACAGCTTTAACAGGGTTGTTTTACCTGATCCCGGGAGGCCGGTTAGGACAGTTAACTCCTTGGGCCGGAGTTCCGCAGATATATCGTTGAAAATTTTCGTCGTACCGTAACTCAGGTGAAGATTACTGAGCGTCATTCGACCGGTCGTTTCGCCCGCTACGTTCGAACCGGCTTGAGCTTTGAGCTCCGTCGCAATGATGTCGAGCACAGAGTTGAACTGGCCGGCCAAATCGATCGCTGGCTCAACGGCCCGAGCGGCTGAGCGAAATCGAGTGACGGCGAGGCCTGCGTAGGAGGCCGTTGCTACAAAGGTTGCCCAGCTGACGCTCCCGTTTTGAACAAATCGTCGTCCCCATGCCAAAACTGCTACGAGGTAAGCAAAAATGACCGTAAGGCAGAACGCTAGGACAATGCGCATTGAACGGATGTAGGTCCGTTCCACTCTGCTGCGCTCGCGTTCGCGGCGCTCCCATTGCGCGAACAGCGTCGCCCCATTTGCAGCGGGACCTTGGCTCGTTCGAACGCGGACGACAGCCCGAAGCAACCGACCCTGTTCGCGTGTGATGGCATTGTTTGAGTTCCGATAAGGTTGAAGAGAAAGCGCTACCGTCAGGACCACGACAAGCGCGAGCCATTGCATTAGCGCCAGCGTTGGCCCTGGCCATCCGAACCAGAACAAGGTCGCGCACAGTGCCAATGAAGAGAGAAGCTCATCCACCCACGCTGCAGCACCAATCTCGAGCACGCTTCGAAGGGCATCGCTCCACCCCAATCGAGCTTGAAGATCTAGAGCGCTGCGGCGCTCCAACCACGGTATCGGAACTACGCATAGCCGAGCTATCATCCTGCGCGTAAACAGTTGCTTCGCTTTGCCTGCAAAGGCCGCTACAGCAGCAGTGCGCATGGCGGCGCAAGCGCATACGGCCCCGATGGAGGCGATTGATTCAAGCCACGCGATGGGCGCGTGGGCTGGGCCACGAAGAATAATTGTGGCGATTGCCCACGCGCATGACCAAATAACGACATGCAGAACGAGACTGAAGCCCACAACACAAAGAAGCGCAGGCACCACCGCTACCGGCCAGGCCCGTTTGAGATTTGAGCTGCGGTAGGCGGCTCGGATGGGTTTGGCTTGCCTGGGCTTATTTAACTCAAGCACCGCACCACTGTAAGCCCGCGCGAGCTCGACCGCGCTTAGGTTTCTTCGGCCATTCTGCGGCTCAAATATAATTGCACCGGTTAGGGTGAGCCGCTCAAGAACGACGAAATGGCTTCCTCGCCAATGCAAGATCGCCGGCAATCGGAGCTTCCGCAAGTCGTACGCAGTGCACTTGATTGCGTTCACCTCGAAGCCCAGCTCGAGCGCAATCTCTGCCAATCGGCCAAAGCTGCTTCCTTGAGGGGGGCATGGATATTCGCGGCGAAGCTCGTCCAAGCGAAAGGCACGATTCCCCACTTCGGCAATTCGGGCCAGACAAGCTAAGCCGCATTCACCGATTTCGATCTGGCGTCCCGCGCCCCAGAGATCGGTGAATAGCCTCAGCACATGATCTCCAATGCCGGTTCCCAGCGACTTTTAGCGCCAGGATGGTCCATGAGCCGTCCGCGATCGCCTCCCAAATCCACTCGTGACGGGCTGCCGCAGCCTCTCTAGCCCCTGCGGGCGATATCGCCACTTATCACATCGACATAAGTTCGTCCATTATCGACACAGCGGTCATCTCGCCTGTGTTGGAGCTTTAAAACGGTCGGCTAAACCTGCGGATTGCCCAGAAATATATGCGAATTTAAGGTGTAAATGACCGGCGGTTGAGGCATAATTGCGCGCAATTTTTGAAAGTCATTGGAATTAATATTGCATAATTGCAGCCGAAATGGTTCGACGTTCTATATGTACAGATTGATTATTATTGAGTCCTAATAATAGCCTATTCCAGTGCCAATTGCCCATGACCTATGCCCACCGGCCGCACCGCCGAAGGCCAGCGCGTAGCCGCTTGGGCTGGCGCCGTTCCGCCTATTGTTGAGGCGCTATCGAGCGATCGATTGAAGTATGGTGCATAACGATTTGGCTCGTTACCCGGTAAGTCGTTTAAACGCTGGACTGAAGGGACGGGCTATGCGGGCGTTGACCAAGAAGGAGCTGGATCAAGTCTCTGGGGCGGCGTACCCCATTTCCGACAGCGGTTGGGGTTCACCCGGGGCGTCGGGTGGTGGAACGAGCTGGTGGGGAAGTCCGCCGGCCCCGGGAGGCGGCACTAGCTGGTCGCCGCCGTCGTCGCCGCCTTCGCCGCCGCCGCTCTCGCCGATCACAGTTTATCCGCCGCCGCCGCCGCCGCCTTCGCCGCCGCCGCTCTCGCCGATCACAGTTTATCCACCGTCGCCGCCGCCGCCTTCGCCGCCGCCGCTCTCGCCGATCACAGTTTATCCACCGTCGCCCCCGCCGCCGCCGCCGGTGTCGCCGCCACCGCCGCCACAACCGCCGCCTTCGCCGCCGCCGCTCTCGCCGATCACAGTTTATCCACCGCCGCCGCCGCCGCCGATCACGTTCTCTCCGCCGCCGCCTCCAATTATCGTAACTCCTCTTCCCCCTATCCCTCCCACTTCAACGGAGAGTCGAGTTGAGAAAGAACTGAAAATTTTAGATTTAGCCAGCCAGGCTATTATCGTGTTTAAGCAATCACCAGCTTTTGCTGCTTTACCTGAAAAGGTCAAGAAAGCTATCGAGAAACTTGAGGTGGCGATAGATATTGCGCATGCCACACTAGTTTCTGCGGGAGCAAATAGTGCGAATGCGGCGCTGGCCGCTACTATTACGCTTGCGCTCGATACGCTAAATAGCGCGGAATTGGCGTCCATGATTGCAGTAATTGTTGGAACTGTGGGCGCGGAGACTGGCCCAATTGATATTTTGCTGACTTCTGGAGCGGCCGCGGCTACGCTTATACTGTTTAATAATATAAATACGACTAAAATTGGCCAAGGTTTGGCAGATCTATTTATTTCGAGGAATGATGGGGTAGAGATTGGAAGTTCCGGAGATGACACCATTATCGCATCTGTTGCCGGTTCTGAGACTATGGGCGGTGGTTCGGGCTCTGATCTGTTTTTCGTGAACTATATCCCGGACGCGGCGGACCAGATAAACGACTTTAGCATTACACAGGATAGAATAGATATTTCAGGTCTGCTTCGCCAAATTAATTACGTGGGATCGGACGCAATTGCCGACGGGTACATTCGTCTGGTGAGTGATGGCGCTGACGGTACAAAAGTTTACCTGACGTCTTCACCCAGTACAGATCCGTTGGGCGAGAATGTTTTGGAGATTGTAAACGTAAGCCCGGACCAGTTGAGTTGGGCCGATCTGTCAACTGGGGTTGGAGAGCTGCCGGCCCCTACGCCGGTTCCCACGCCCACGCCCACGCCAACCCCCACCCCGACGGCGACGACGCTGATCGCGGACCAAGCGCAGACCACCATCAACGGCACCTTGGCCAATGAGATCATTCTCGGCCTGGGCGGCGCCAACTCGCTGTTCGGCAACGGCGGCAACGATTCCATCGCCGCCACCAGCGGCAACAACTGGTTGCAGGCCGGATCAGGCGACGACACCCTGGCCAGCGGATCCGGCAGCGACTGGATGACCGGCGGCGGGGGGAGCAATATCTTCCAGCTGCACGCCAACAACGGCCAGGACGTGATCACCGACTTCGTCGCCGGCGTGGACAAGCTGCAGTTTGTCGACCAGACAGCCGGCCAGGTCACCTGGCAGGCGAGCTCGCAGTACGGTTACGACGGCATCCTGGTCACCCACGGTTCGGGCTCGACCTTCCTCATCGGCGCCACCACCCTCAGCATTTCGGACCTGGTCTTCAGCTCCACAACCCCGACACCAGTTCCAACGCCGACTCCAACGCCGACTCCAACACCGACACCCGTCCCGACCCCTACACCCACACCTGTGGCCACTCCGACTCCGACGCCGGTTCCCACGCCAACCCCCACCCCGACGGCGACGACGCTGATCGCGGACCAAGCGCAGACCACCATCAACGGCACCTTGGCCAATGAGATCATTCTCGGCCTGGGCGGCGCCAACTCGCTGTTCGGCAACG